>Ga0207041_1014_pt1 | contig 36769 bp, 33 predicted proteins | sample Alteio_BWMinCont_73_FD_153311 | JGI IMG/M metagenome (GOLD analysis project Ga0207041, IMG submission 153311) | Enriched cells from forest soil in Barre Woods Harvard Forest LTER site, Petersham, Massachusetts, United States -... | ecosystem: Environmental > Terrestrial > Soil > Temperate forest >... | reverse complement strand
GTTCTTCTTTTGCAAGAAATGATAAAAAATTATCCCGCAGAAGGAGCTGAGAATTTGAAAGAAAAAATTAGTTCTTTATTAGATAAAGCGAAAGAAACTTCGACTAGATTAAATACAGGAATGTTAGCTTCTCCAATTGAAGAATTATATAAAATTTTATTATCATCTAATCGTCTTCCATGCATAAATTTTACGAAGGGCTGAAGATAATTATCAAAAGTATTTGAAAACATGTCAATAAACTCATCTGATGAATAATTTCCATTATTTTCTGCAACCTGATTTTTCATAACTATTAATGCATCTTTTACTTCAACACACGAATCACGAAATTCCCTTGTAAAAGCTTGAAGATCCTCAATGTATTTTTTACCAGCTTTTTGCTGTAAAGTAGGTAAAAATAATTCTGATTCATAATTAGCGAGAGCAGCTAAAGCATCGTCAATAAATTTCAATTCCCCATTACAAAACTCGTTAGTCACCAGTTGAAATTGAGTTTTTTTAGGTTGTACAATAACATCATCTTCTAAACCGGTTGGAACAACATCGGGTGCTGGTGTTGGTGTTGGTTGAACTTCTAATGACATTGAATTCAGAATTGTAGCTCCTCTTTGAGCATTTCTTTCTATCAATCCGATGTTATTATTAATCGCCACAGATTGATTTACAATACTAGTATGTTCACCCAAAAGGAGTCTTAACTCAGTAATGAGATTAATATCTTTATCATTAACTTCTAATTCATTAATTAATTTAGTTACATCTGGCAAAACATTAATATTTTCTTCTGTATTAAGAACCTTATTCATTATTTCTTGTGCTTCCTCAATTCCATCTCCATACAAAGAACAATAAATCAGGACGTCCCCAACAAAATTAATATTACTAAATCTTTCAAAAGCATCTTCTGGAATATTTTCACCAAACTCTTCAGTCAATTTCTGATCATGTAACCATAATAAACATCCATTTATCACCTGGTAATCATATAATTGATTATGTGGATTCTCATTTACAATCTGAGCCCAATCTTTTTTTATGTTTTCATAACCTGATAAACTTTCGTTTTTTAATTGTTCAAAAGTCCATTGATTTTTTGGATTAATCATATTTATATATTTATTAAAAGTATCTTTCACCATTTCTTCTGTAAGGAGATCAGATTCATTACTAACTGTTGAAGATGATGAAGACTCAGGAATAACATCTAGATCTAATTCATCTAAAACTTCATCCATAGTAGGTTCGGCAGTAGGCTCGGCACGACGTAATGTAGATTCCCTATTGGGTGTAAGAGGTGGAGGAGGGGTTTCCGCAGTTTCTGATCCTGAATTTACTGAATGTGTAGCCGATTTTTCTTTATTAAAGTGTTTATATACACGAGCGCTATCTCGATATAATGCAACGAATATATTTATTCCTGGAACCGCTAATGCAATCATTGTCCATTTATGTTTCTTTGTAATTCTTTTGTCATATGGATTTAAAGAATTGCTGGCTTTTTCGTTTTTTTTATATTTGTTTATGTTTTTCTTTTGGATTCCATCAATTACCGAATTAACAATACTAACAAAAGGAATATAGTCTAAAACATCATCAAATCCAGCACGCGTGTAATGCAATGCTTTTTCCCAATCAAAGTTAGTATCAATTCTCATAAACCCTCCCATTAATAATACACATATTAATGACTTATTATTTAAAATTTTAATAAATTAATTTACAAACGTATTATAACATGAAAAAACGTAAAATGAAAATAAAAAAAAATATTAAGAATACATTAAGAGTTTTCCTAAAAAACATCTTCAAAATTGCATCCTAAATCTTATTGGCCAAAGACCATAAATATATCAGTCTAACGGTTAAGGGCACCTCGCCTCAACCTTAATAATGCGTATCATTCCAGACTGAGTAGCCAGTTGCAAAAATAAATAAGGGGCTGGGAATCATTTGCTAGGATTAGGGTAGTAGTCCAAGGTGTAAGCCCAATGTCGTTAACTTCAAAGTCCTTCCTAATTCTGAGGGTGCCTGTATTTTATTACCCGTAAGTTCCAGAGGTAAAGTTATGTCGTCCCTTTGGGACTCAATATTTTTGGATCATTTTCCCAGGCCTCCGCTGCGCTGCAACCTGGGCTGTAACATTTCTCCCCTGCGGGGATAAGGACAAGCAGTAATACTAAAATTTCTTAAAGCTAGAATATTTGTCCTAATCCCCGCAGGGGAGAAATGTTACAGCCCAGGTTGCAGCGCAGCGGAGGCCTGGGTAAATGATCCAAAAATATTGAGTCCCAAAGGGACGACATAACTTTGTCACCTCTGGGACTTAATGATGATAAAACATTGGGTCCTGATTAACCAAAAATTTTAAATATCGAAATGCTCACAAAATGGATTTTTAACAATTTCATTAACGAGTTTTGAATACAAAATATCAACCTTCCCCCTCTTTAAAGATGTCATCCAAAACAATTGCAATATAACCTGAAATTTAACATCTTCTGGTTCTGCTAGTTCATCATTATTTACCTTACGTAATAACTCACGAAGATCTTTCCTCTTGTCGCTAAGTTCTTGATTATTTTTAATCAGTAAATTAACAAAGCACAAAATATCCCCAATGCGATTTGCCTCCACAAATTTATTATATTCATTTACAGGAATCTCATTATTATATTTTTGTAACAATTTTTGGTAATGGAAAAATTTCAAAGAGTTGTTAACTATTTGTAAATTATTAATATGCTCTTCATTTAAAGATAAATCATTAAGAGCGTTTGCACCCTCAATCGCCAACCCACTTCTTATAAGCCAAAATTGTTCAATGAGAACTTTTTCTAATGCTTGAATAGAGTAGATACGAGGAATATTAACAAAAATCTGAGATAATATTTGTTGATACCTTTGAATAACCATATCCTTATTAATTGAATCCAAAAATGAGGGAGGTTGAACATTTGAAGGAATATTATCATCCACTTGTTCGCTTACAGAATCATCTCCTACTTCTTCATTGGAAATTTGGTTAACATCAGATTCAATAGATACTTGATCACCTTCACTTATCTCTTCAGCATTGTCAGGAGAAGAACGAACATCCTCATCCACTTGTTCACTTACAGATTCATCTCCTACTTCTTCATTGGAAATTTGATTAACATCGGCTTCAACAAATACCTGATCACTTTCACTCCTCTCTTCAAGATTGTCGCGAGAAGAACAAACATCCTCTTCCACTTGTTCACTTACAGAATCATCTCCTACTTCTTCATTTAAATTTTGTATATTATCTTCTTTAGTTTTAGGGGTTCTTAATGCTTTGATATCACGCGCAAGAGCCACAACAATATTTATCCCAGGAATAGCCAAACCAATCATGGAGTCTTTGTGTTTTTTGCTGATTCTTTTTTGATAAAGATTTAACGGTGGTGAATTCAAAGTCCCCTTTCTTTTCCAATAGAGTTTTTGAAAACCATCCACAATCACATTAATCGTGCTTACGATAGGAATATAATCACAAAAATCATCGAATCCGGCTCGCGTGAAATGCAATACTTTATTCCAATCTAAATTAATTTGATCAATTTGCATAAACTTTCTCTTTAATATAAAACTATTAATTACATTTTTAATGTATTATATCATGAAATAAATAAAAACGCTGAAACTATTTTTCAAGTATAAGGCAGGAGTGAAAAAATTATTTATTTAACATTTTCTTAAGGTGTTCTTTACCTATGGATCGCTCTTGTTTAGAAATAACGCCCCAGTAAATGACGGCTAAACAAACAATCATATAAATAAGACCGGCTGCAAAGACTAATAATACACTACTTAAACGACTAAAATCTTGCCAAGGAAGCCAAAATGACATGGCTAAGGCCAAAATCCCTCCTATGACATAAGGAATCAGTCCTGGGACCAAGACCTGACCTATCGCACTATAATTACAGACTTTTAAAAAGCGATTGCTGTACCAAAAATAATAGAGTGCAGAGAGCACTTTCATCGAGACTACACCCAAATTAATGGCTAAAATGGTGTAACCAAACCAATAAAAACAGATTAAAGTCCCTATTATGACTAGAACTAACTGCAAAACTGCATAAATCAGTTCTTTTATAGGCTGCTGGATACTCCGATAAATGGCCGAGGCAGGGCCTGTTAACACGTCCATCTGATAGGCAATGGTAAAACTAGCAAGGATGATGGGGGCACTCTCATACTGAGCACTTTTCCCTAACCATGCTTGAATAATCAGGGGTGCAAAGGGCGCCAAAAAGCCCATGATAATTCCTGTCACAATATTAATAAATCGTGACCCTTTTAGGTAAATTTCGCGGATTTGATCATGCTCTTCCTTAGCGTGATGATGTGCTGTTGTTGGCAAAAAGACGGCATTGACTCCGCCGGGTAATAATATGGCTAAAATTGGGAATTTTTCGGCGACTTCATAAAGCCCTGCGGCGGCGACTCCAATGAAACTTCCTGCAAACAACTTTTCTAAAGAACGGTTTAATACGCCTAAGAGTCCTGAAATTTGAACAATGCCTCCAAACTGAAAGAAGAGTTTAAACATCGACCAATCAAAATATTTAAAGCGTATGGACAAGGACGGTAATTCTCTGTAACAAGCAATAGCATACAAAATCGTGGCTATCATAATGCGAATCACAAAAGCCCAGAGTAATCCATAAATTCCAAAACCCATGACTAAAAAGGCGACAATCAAAAACGTTTCTACAGTAAAAGAGATGGTCCAAATTCCCCTTTCCAACACAATCTTACGCAGACTTTGCAGAATATATCCAAATACTCCTAATGTCATGTCGGCCATAAAAATTAAAATAGTTCCAAACATGAGGTTAAACGCTAACGGTTGCAAATAATCGGGAATGGATAGCAGTGTAAAAACGTAAGGGAGGACTCCCCATAAAATAGGTAAAATGGCTAAACAAATCAGACTGACCGTGAGCAACCCTGTAGAAACTAAACGATTAATTTTTACATATTCATGTTGAGCTGCAAACACGGCAGCGTAACGCACGTAAACATTCGTGACTCCAAAGACGCTCATCCCTAAATAACTAATCAAAATAAAACAATAAGCCCAAATTCCATACTGTTCCAGGCTCACATACATGAGCACAAACGGCGGCACAAAAAGACGCGAGCCTAGATAAAATATCTTCGAAACTATCGTCGCGGCAATATTTCGTGTTAAAATATGATTATCGGTAAGAATTGGGTCAGTGGTCGGAGTCGGTTCCATGCATCTCCTTTCGTGGCAAAATTCTGGCTGGAACACCTACTGCTAAGGAATTCGCAGGCACATCCTGAATGACCACTGCATTAGCCCCGATCACTACGTCATCCCCTATTTTAATATTTCCTAAAATTTTGGCGCCCGCACCAATATCCACACGATTACCAATGACGGGTGCCCCTCTCTCATTCGTATTTTTTAGACCTATGGTCACTCCGTTGCGAATAATCACGTCGTCCCCAATCACTGCATCTCCGCTAATGATGATATCACTAAAGTGATCGATACGAACGCGTCGGCCTAATTGAGTTTCGCAAGGCAGTTCAATTCCCGTAAGGACTTGAACCCAAATTTTTAAGGTTTTATATAATGCGGAAAAAGGGACACGCATCCATCGATAGGGAATTCGATAGCGCCAACGTCCAAATCTGTAGACGACCATCACCCAAAATCCGGGACGACTGGCATCTTTTTCATAAGTGATCCAATCTTCACGTAAATTATCAAACATAGTCACCAAGGTTTTCGTGGGGATACTGTTCCCCCGTTAGTTTCTTTCCAGGCTTGTTGTAATAGCTCGACACACTTTCGTGCATCATTGCCTTTAGGTGTATTCCCATTTTTTAAGGCACGCAACCAATTCCACCCAGATTCCATTTGCAAAATCGACCAGGCTCCCATCCAGTAATGCCATTTTCGATAATAAAGAAACATGCTGCGCATTCTCCATAATGTCAGTTGCGATCCCGATTTATTCCATGCATGTTCTTGAACTGTTTTTGAGGATTCTCCGCCTAAATGAATGACTTGGACATCGGCCAAATACCAAACAGTATAGCCTGCTTTCTTTATGCGTTTACAAAAGTCTACTTCTTCATAATAAAGAAAAAACCGTTCATCAAACAACCCCACCTCATTGATGATTTGACGTCTCATGATGGTAAAGGCGCCGGGAACCCAATCGACTTCCGAAGATTCTTCGGGTGAGGCCCATGTACGATCTGCTTTGCCAAAAAAACGTGAGTGTGGATAGCGTGAAGCGAGTCCCGATAAATGTAAAAAATCATTTATCAAGGAAGGAAATTGCCGAGCAGATGGCTGCCATTCCCCCTTTTCTCCGATTAATCGTCCTCCCGCTAAACCTATTTTTTCATCGGCTTTCATTGTTTCCAAGGCTTTTAATAATGCTCCTTTCTTTAGAAAGGCATCTGTATTCAATAGAACAATAAATTCCCCGTGCGAGATACGAAAAGCTAGATTATTTGCTGCTGCAAAACCTAAATTAATTTGACTAGGGATTAAATAAACTTCGGGAAATTCTTTTTCGACAAGTTCGACAGATCCATCTTTGGAGGCGTTATCCACCACAATAATTTCTGCTTGAATTCCTTGAAGTTCTTGAAGAACCGATTCCAAACAACGTTTAAGCAATCGGGCTGTATTATAAGAAACAATCACAAACGTCACTTCGCAAGTCTTCATGAAAAGAGCTCCCGAATCCATTCCGCGCGATACTGCATCCAGATTTCTTGTGTTTCGCACAAAGCACGTTCACGCGCCTGTTTTGCCATTTTGATTAACAAATTGCGATCTTCATGGACTCGACGAATCGCAGTCGCATAAGCAATCACGTTATCTTGCGTTGCCAAAAGGCCATCAACTCCGTGTCTAACAGTTCCACGACTAGCTAACGTATCAAAAGCAATGACTGGAGCGCCCCCTGCCATCGCATCATAAAAAGCGCGTGCAAAATCATTTGTCCGATGCGGCATCGCACAAATATCTGCTTCGGAAAGAGCCTCATAGAGCTCTTTTCCTGGATTAAGATGTCCTGGAAAATCAACTTCTTGCTGCAATTCGAGCTTTTGTACAAGTTCTTTCAAATCTTTCGTCGCGGAGCCATGTCCGTACAAATGCACGTGTACAGAAATCCTCCATTGCTTCAGGACAGCAATCGCGCGAATCAATAAATCTAGACCTTTTAAAGGCTTGTGCCTGCACGCAGCCACAATAACTAATCGTTTACCTTCTCGAATCGCTTGACATTTCTTCTGCAAAGATTCTTCCGTAATGACATCTTCTTTCGCATGCGTAACATCACGTAAAGCAACTCCATTTTTTGTTTGGAGACGATGCAAATGAATCGCAGCCGGAGTAAACAAAAAAGTCAGTGAAGCTGTACGAGCCGCTTCTTCTACTAAGCAATTCATTTTGTAAACCTGATAATTCCGGCGCCAGCGCTTGAAAGTAGAATCGGCAAGACGCACCCATTCCCACTCGATCATGTCTTGATAATCTTCTGCGATCGCAAAAATCGTTTTCTTTTTCAAAGAGACTGCATAGTTATGGGCCTCCATCAGACCCAGATAAGGCGGAAAAGGATTACTTGTATGAACAAGTTCTGCCCAATCGACTTGTTGTCGAAGCAACGAGCGCATTTTAAGGATGCCGATGAGATCACGTGTAGAACTTATGGGTTGAAATCCGACAAAAGTGATTCCACTACTTGAATCTAAGATTGTCTCTGTTGGACCCCAAGTCTGGTGAGAATCAGATTCTGTTAACTCGGGTGCCACCACACGAAGCGGACCTACGTAACGAACGAGGGCTTTTAGATCGTTAGCCCACAAAGAATCAACAATGATTTCATTGCCGCGACGCATAAAAGGAATATGCGTGACTTGCAGATACCGAATCTTTGACATCCATTTTCCTGTGTGTGAGTGTCATTAGATTTTTTTTCACCACAGAGCACACAGAGAGCACAGAGAGTGAGGAAGAGTGATTTTCTTCCCTAAATTTCTTTCTCTGTGGCTCTGTGTTCTCTGTGGTAAAAAAAACTAACAACACTGATCTCAAAACTCACCTTACCATAAATAAATAAATTTTTGATACATAGAGGAAAGAACAACAAAAAACAACATATGCAAAAAATAGCCATTTTTCTAACTATTTTTGGATGTCTTATCGCATTTACCTGGGCGATTTCTATTCCCAATCTCCCTTTTTCAGACCCGCAGATTTATCATCAATCTGCAACGAGTTTAGCAACGGGCAAAGGATATCCGTATAGTTCATGGGCACCGGGATATGCATTTTACATCTCTGGTTTTTACTTTTTATTTATTCCGGACCCCAAAGCTGCATTTATCGCTAATTTCCTAGCCTATGTGGCTTTGGTCATAGGAGTCTACTTATTAGGAAAGTTACTTTATTCAGTACATACAGCCAGATGGGCAGCAGCATTAACGGCTCTTTATCCAGGGTGGATATTTTACACCACGATTTTGGCCTCCGAACTCTTTTTTTCAGCGCTATTAGTTTGGTCTTTTTGGTCGATAGGACAAGGATTCAAGAAAGAAAACAGTAAAGCTTGGGCAATTTTAGGAGGAATGTTATTAGGGATAGCTGTTTTGACCAGACCCCAGGCATTAATCATTCCTCTAGCCCTTCTTCTATTAATACCAGTGACACATGCATCTATAAAGCGATCTGTGGGGACTCTGTGTATTGTTATCATTTCGATGATCATCGTTATTTTACCGTGGACAATTCGTAACTACAAAGTGATTGGAGAGCCAACCATCGTTTCCAATAATTTTGGGTGGAATTTATGGATAGGCAACCATGAAGGAGCAACCGGACGCTATGTCGATAAAGACAACGTTGTTGAAAAAGAACATTTGGAGAATTTAAGCAACTCGGAACAAGACACAGCTCTCAAGGAAATAGCGGTACAGTACATACGCCAGCATCCCTGGCAATTCATGAAGTTAGTCGTGAAGCGCGTTTATTATACGTTAAGAAGCGAATCTATAGGCGTCACATGGAACGAACCAGGAATAGAAGAGCGATTAGGAAGGCAGTGGATTTTTCCATTAAAAATCCTAGAGAATTTAGGCTGGTACGCAATTTTGATAAGTTTTGGGGTTTGTCTCTTTTTTGCCTCTTGGAGAGAGTCATCAAATGCTTTATTACTATGGACAATGATTTTGTTATCGATCCCCTTTATTCTCTTTCAAGCGCAAGACAGATTTCATTTACCTTTGGTGCCATTTATGGTGATGTACATAAGTGGTAATGCTGGAGCAATTTTCCCCATTCGGTTACGATCGAATTATACGCCTAAATAGCTCAGTTGGTAGAGCAGCGCATTCGTAACGCGCAGGTCGGAGGTTCGATTCCTCTTTTAGGCATTCTTTCCACATGTCAGATCTCACCACATCACTTAACCTCTTGATAATAAAAATTTTTAGATTATTAGTTATGGCTGTTTATAAAATATAAATAGCCAAAACCATGTATTTTATAGACTTTTGGCTAAATATCTAGTATTACCAGCCAAAAAAGAGCGCAGATCATTGGTAGAAATAAGGAACTGGAAAAAGGGGTCAGGCCAGACATTCGAACATTTGGAAAATGAATTCTTATAGACCCAACCCTATTCTGAACTCAAATGCCCGGATGTCAGGACTGACCCCTATTCTGCTTTGAGCCATTGACCAACTTCTTGGATAGAATCATGCATGCGTATTTTCAATTCATCTTTGATTTCTTTGGACGTTTTTTTGACATGGCGTAGGCCACTTGTTTAACACGACCCGTCTTCGGCTTAATCCCTTTTTTCTGTACTCGTATATCCTTTTTTGGCTCTGGAATATCTTTTCCTATCTCATACAGAACATCCGGGCAAAAATCTGCTTCGTTAGGCCATACGAGGGTATCATAGCTTAATTTTACAAGTTTGAAATAATCAGGATCCCTTAGCATTAGAAAAATGCCTTTATCAAGATAAGATTCAAGATCAACGATTTTGGTTTTTTTATCGTCGAACGTGATACTTATTTTGTAACCGTCTATATAATTTATTTTTTTCACTGATTTCATAATTATTCTAACCCTTTAATTTTATTTAAAGGAGCTTTTGCCTGAGCTAGGTTCCAATCTTTTAGCAGTTCGTCACGGTGTAGAAAAGCCCATTCTAAAACGTGTGAGATTGCGCGGGGCGGTAAGCTACCGTCCATTAATCTTAAGTCCTTAATCGAAAACGAAGCTTTGTGCTTACCATAATTTGCGTGAAAATGTGGCGGATTGTGTTCGTTGTACAGAATATAGATCACTATTCCATAAAATCGGCTTATTTCTGGCATCTCCCCTCTTTTTATTCAATTATACTGCATATGTCTTTTTGGTAGAACCCAACAATATTTTTTAAACACGTAAAATCTTGACCAGTGAGTCCTCAAAGCTCTTTGAATCGTCGATAAAGAACAGAATCATGTTAGCAGAAAGGCGTTTTTATGGTTATAGCAAGCCGTCGCCCAAATCACCAGTGTTCCCTCTTCCTCCCCTTAAGTTGTTACACTTTTGTCACAGCAATCCTCCGAAACATTCTGTAATGGACAAAAAGGGACAGCAATGCTAGGATTGCAACTTGCTAAGGGCAATACTGTTAAATAATGCCCTTTGCTGTACGTCTAGAGGGGTTGAGCATTCTTAACGCGAAGGTCGGAGGTTCGACCTTCTTTTGGACATCTTTTTTTGCAGGCACTAGCAATCAACGGTTGATGTAAATCCCTCAGATTCAGGTTGCCCTATTTTTTTCACTTAGCCTATTTATCTTTCTGCTTTATAGATTGTCGTTAAACAAATATCTATGCTATAAGATGGAAAACTTTTTACCATGGAGGATATTATGGCTACTGTTGAATATAGTCCAAAAGCAACTCAACCCTATCTTATTAATGTTGGTGATGCTGACAAAATGCGGGCTGCTTCTTTAAATCTTATTTTTGATCACCATTCATTAGCCTTTTTTCCCTTTGATAAGATAAAGAGTAGTGACAAAATCCTATTTGCAGGCTGTGGAAATGGGCAGTTAGTGGTAGAAATAGCTAAAGAGATGAAAAAAAGAAATTTAAATGTAGAAATTGTTGCATTTGATATTGCTCAACCGCAACTTGACTGTGCTCGGCAATATGCAGAACAAGAAGGGGTGGAGGATATAAAATGGAAACTTCAAAATGTTCACAATTTGGAAGAATTTGAAGGACAATTTAACGTTGTTCATGCGCGATTTTTATTGAACCATTTACACGACGCTGTGGACGTAACAAAAGTGTTGTGCGATACTCTCTCTGCAGATGGAATTTTTATTGGAGAAGAATTTTCTGGTGACGAGGTAGATGTTTTACCGGAAACTCCTGAATATACAGACGCAGTAAGTGAGTGGGTGAAAGGACTGAGGCTTCAGCACACAATACAAAAAAGTGATATGGCTTTTGCAAAACGGCTCCCCAATATATTAAAAGCTAATCTTATGGTAATCACAAACGAAATTCAGCCAAATCCAATTGCTTCTAACGTTCAACAAAAAAATATTTTTCCCGAGTGCATGGCAAATGCTCATAGGATTCTCCCCCCTGAGCAACACTATACAATTCCAATTATTAAAGCGGCTCTGGAACACGTTCGTGACTCAGAGGATTGTTCAATAACTTTTAAACATTTCACTCAAATTGAGGCTAGAAAAGCCGCCTAATCACCTAGTACACTGTAGGGTAAGTCCTCCACTAAAACGCCGCGAAAGCTCCCGCGGCGTTTTATTGGAATGGACTTACCTTACAGTGTACTAGCTTGTGACGCAATTTAGATATGCAGACCTGACCTCATCATAGGTTTAACCCTATATTGATTAGTTGATTAAAAAATCGATAAGCACAGGCATATGATCTGATGGAAAATGCCCATCTACAGTCCCCTGCTCAATTGCATGTGTCAAAACGGTAACCTTCTCTGAGACATAAATATAATCTAAGATAATACCTGGGGTTCCTGTCCCTTGAAAAGGTTTTACATCCGTACTGTTATTTGTAAATGTACTGATAGGTCCAAAATGTCCAAGCAGTGACTCGTGATGAGAATTCTTCAATGATCCCTTGGAGAGAATGCGATGGATATAATCTCCGTCATAAAAAGGAAGATCTGTAAGATCTAATCTTCCAGGAAAAGTATTTAAGTCTCCTGTGAAAATTACAGCCATCTGTTCAGCGAAAGGTTCTATAACTTGAGCGATCTTATGAGCGTTGGCTTCTCGCCTTTCAATATTCGATAGAGGCATATGGGTGTTGAACACATGGATGATTTTATCAGTTTTAAGGTCTTTTAACTGCACCATTGAGAGTGGGTAGTCAATTTGACTTGATAAAAGCTCAAAGCGATCTGTACGATAAAAAATACCGTAGCTTTCTCCATCTTCATCTTTCTGCCCAGAAAAAAAAGAAAACTCCTTTCCCATCAGGTTGACAATGTCCTGAACTTGCGTAGGATAGAGTTCTTGAGTGTTGATGATATCGGGTCGCATTTCATGAATAAGCGCCACAATGCGTGGTAAGCGATTAGGCCAGCGATTTTCTTCGTCAAGATTATGGTCGTAAAGATTAAAAAGCATATTGTACGTAACAAGCCTGATCATTTCTTCTTTTTTTTCTAAAGCATTGGAAATCTCACTGAACTGCTGCTTAGTAAACTTTTGTGAAGGCAAATTCTCAATACATTCAAATCTTTCCATCACAGGAATAACAGAATTTTCGACTGCATCTGCAAAAACTACCGTTAAAATTAATAAAGAGAATGTAATTTTCGCGACAATTTTCTTCATGAATTAACTCCTTGTATTATTACAAAAAATATTTTATCAAATTACTAATTAATATTCAATTTATTTAACGTTATTAACATTTACTAATAAGCAAAAGGACTTTTCAGCGAGAATTAACATTTGGTTGATCTAGAAATTTTATAGGTAGAAATAGTGACAAATTCATGTAGTAACTTATTTTTAAAAAAAACCAATAGCTAAAGTAGAATGAAGAATACATCCTTGATCATTTTTTCTTCCTCTTATATATTCGTGAACAGATTATGGATATGAGTTTCCTAATTTTTGCTAATATTATCAATTTTATTTACATACCAAAGAAAAAAAATGTCATCAATTATTACATCCCTCACCGAATTACAACTCTTAACCAAAGACGTTGAAGCAAAAAAAGATCTTGAATCTCAAGATTCTTGTCTTTCTTCCACATCTAAAACAGCATTAAACTGCATACAAAAACAATTAAAACCTGGATGCAAATATTTAAAACATACTTGTCGTCCTTTTATTGCGCCTACATGCGTGATTATGTGTACGGGAATATGTCTTGTAGCAGCAGTTTTGTCGTTGTTTGGGTTGTGGGTATTTCTGATGGATAGGGAATTTCCTTATAATGATCACTTGCCGCCTCCACGTCTTCCTCACCAATAAAAATTGGGGTCAGGCCTGACCCCAATATGACCCCAATACCTTACCATTATTATTTTATAGGCGAGATTCGACCAAGATACGTAAGTATTAGCTTAAAGAACGAGTCATGCCTAACCTTCTTACCTGTTTCACTACCTGCGATGCGCACTCTTCTGCTGTTTTCTTCGATGTATCCACACAATAGTCAAAAGGAAGCTTAGGTGTAATCTCAACTTGCTCCTGCATGTCCAAATGAAAATGATTCCTAAAACTCTCTTCAGAAGAAAAAAACTCTTCTGCTTCTTGATACCAGTGCCGGTGATAAGAGTCCTTAACTCGCTCAAACTCGGTGCGTAATTTTTCCATCAGATTTGTAACAGTATGTGTGTTCAATGTATCTACAAAGGAATCTATTTTTGTTTTTGTAACACGATACATCTCAGAAAAAAATTTAAAAGGTAGTGTGATCACACGATGTTCAACCTCTTCTTTCTCTCGGTTTCTCTTTATTACACGCTCAAAAATACTATCTAACGAACTATGCACAAAAACACGAACGATATTACAGCCTCTCAATTCCCTACCACATTCATCCATTTCTTCTTGAGACACCCAAGCATTCTCATTGATAACAACCTTACCGTCATCTATGTGTTGGCGGACTTGCCGGTACATTTCTTCATTAATTTTCTTACAAAATGCATCTATATCAATGGTGGGTATTGTCTTGAAAATAAATGTAAGTAAATCGCGCGGAGCATCATGAGGAATTAGATACTTATTTTCACAGACGATACTATAAAAAACCTCGAGAGCTACAGTATCACAGCGCACAACAACTCCATTTTCAAACTGTTTTGCCATCTCATCTGCGAGTGTAGATTTTCCAACTGAACATGTTCCATTTAAGGTAATGACTATTGGTTGTAAAATTGTAGTGTCGGAACTCATTGATTGTCTCTATATGCGTTTGGGAAAACTAATATTTGAATATAAGAATATTTCTATATTTGCAACTAGCTCTAAAGAAAAAAATGTTAAATTTTTTCTTTAAATCCTATCTTTTGCATTTTTTGATGCGTTAAGCCTGGTTTTAGCGGAAAATGTAGTCACTGTAATAACAAATGTTTTAATTGTTATTTTTGTTAAAATAATATATAATAGTGATATAATATATTTTTTCAAGAATTAATATGAGATTATTACATTTTTTAATACCAGTAATATTTACATGGAGCCATTGCTTTGGTCATATTTCTCAAGAAAGTTTAGAAGAAACATTAATATTTTACGTACTTAACGAAAATAAGACGAAAGTTTTTGAATCACTACTCCCCTCTGAAGCGCGGGATTTTCAAGGTCTCAATTTCAATATTAAATGGGTGACTTCTAAACCCTCTGACACCTTGACCCCTGATGGTTGGTCGCCAGATTGGGGCACAGAAATTTTTATTTCTATGCAGTTTGAACAATTGACTTTTGAAGATTGTAATTTTAAATGGTTAAATTTTTCTAATTCTCATTTTAAGAACGTAACATTTGTTAGATGCAATTTTGAAGGAACTGTTTTTGATGAGGGATCTTTTCAAGACGTCACGTTTGAAAATTGTGATTTAAGAGATGCAAGCTTTTATAAATCTCAATTAGATCACGTTCTTTTTTCAGAAAATGATGCACCTTATGTTAACTTTATAAATGCAGGTTTTGATCATGTCTCCTTTATTTCTAACCATTTAGAAGGAAGTAACTTTTTTGGAGCAACCGCTATTTCTTCAAACTTTGAAGGTGAAAATGAAAATGTTCTTTTTTATGATGTTGCAAACGCCTTAAATGTGACATCTAATATTAATAAGCCTGTGATTCTCATTTCCTGGAACAATAAAGCTCCTGGACCTGGTGCCTCAAAAATCATGAAAAAGATTCAGGAGTTCGGCGGAATTCCTTTTAAGTTTTATTATCAAGATTCAAATTTTGAGCCAGATTTATTGGACAAAGAAATCGAACTCATTCTCCATAATATTAAAAAGGATAATGAAGTCTCTTTACCAAAAAAGATTTTTGATTTATCAAAGAACGGGGAATTTCCTGAAATTACCAAAATTCAACAAAATGTCCGATTATGGACTCATGTTGTTTCTGGTGTGGTCTTTCCGGGAGGATCTGATATTCATCCCTTTTTCTATGGTCAAGAGCCTCATTCAAAAACAGCTTCTTCTAAAGATTTAATACGTGAGTTAATGGAATTTGCTATTTTAGATGAAGTGGATACGTACAGTATTCCATTTCTGGGTATTTGCCGCGGTAGCCAAATGTGTAATATTTGGCGTGGGGGCACATTATTTCAGCACGTCGAAGGGCATTTTAAACAAATTCAAACCTATCACTTAAATGAGACTATCGATGAAACACAGAATGGAGTGATTATTGATATATTCCGTAACCATTCCGGACCATTTAAAGGCTATTCTTCTCATCATCAAGCTGTTGATCAAGTTGGAAAAGGCTTAAAAGTTGTTGCTAAGGCTGAAGATGGTATCGTTAAAGCTTTGGAAATGACAGATGATCGCTTTGGGGTTCTTATTCAATGGCATCCAGAAGTCAAACAGAGTTTTTCTAGTCCAGAAGAAGTTGAAAGAGATTCTCAGCTATCTTCGGGAAATCTAGAAATTTTTAAGCGCTTTATTGAAGCTGCATCTCTGTCAAGATGACAACTCAAAATCAATGACAATAAAAAGGTCTATCGTTAGACTTTAATACATAGTAAAGTTATGTCGTCCCTTCGGGACTCAATATTTTATTATCATTTACCCAGGCCTCCGCTGCGCTGCGACCTGGGCTGTATCATATCTCCCCTTCAGGGATTAGGACAAACATTTTAGTCTTAAGAGATTTTTTGTACTAATGCTTGTTCTAACCCCTGCAAGGGGGAGATGATACAGCCCAGGTCGCAGCGCAGCGGAGGCCTGGGTAAATGATAATAAAATATTGAGTCCCGGAGGGACGGCATAACTTTATTACCTCTCAGACTTATGGGTAATAGGATGCGGGCACGTTCACGATTTAGGAAGGGAAGGCACCAGCACGAAATCCTTTTATTTATTGTTGCAACATTTTTCATAATCTGATTAATTGTATCGCAAACGTATCAGTATCTTAAATTGAGATTAAGAAATGGAAAACCCGTGAGCATTCATGCACCATTAATTCAAAGAGGTACGTCTAATGTCATTGATTTTACCAACGATGACATATTCGTAATATTATCAGAAGAATCGATCATTATTGATAATACGTCATATCAATACGCACATATCCCATTTGAGAGAATAAAAGAGGTTGTTATTGAATGTTTAAATGATTACCAAAATATAAAAAACAATTTATCCTATCAGTCTCCAAATTATGACCTTATTAATAAACCTTTAATAAAAGTGCAAAAATGTTTGATGGGGATTGCAAAAGAAATATTAAGGGCACACAACTCAGTACAAGCAGATTCAGAGGATCCTTTTATTCATTTGGCTTATTCAATAGTTACATCTCGTTTTGCAGTTCTTAGTTCTCCTTCTAAAAAACTTTTTGCTGAGTATCGAGAAATACTTCTTAAATCATCTCCAATAAGCCAACATGCCGAAGAATGTTATTGGGAAATAAGTAATCGTACTTTTTTAGGAACTGAAATAGAAAATCTTGAAAAAAAAAATAAAATTTAGTTCATTTCATAAACTTCACATTTGATTTTTTCTTTTCGCCTGCTAATGGTGAAAAATTACTGAAAAATAGTTAGCTTTATTTTTAGCAAAGGAATATTTTTAAATTTTATTTACAACGGATAAGAATGTCTTTTTCTACCCTAAAGCCAATATGCTTATTCTTTTTTGTTTTTTTACTATTTTCTGCAAAGGAAATTTTTTCTGAACAACAAAATACTCCAACTTTAATACCAGAAGAAGAAGCTGAAGAATTTGTCTTATTCACAATGCCAAAAACGGGAACGCATCTCATGCGACCCATTCTTGAATATCTCACAGATAAATCTTCCATATCCTATTGGGCACGCGATGTACGGTGTCGCAAAGCTTATCTTTATGACAAATCCAAGATGAAACAGCTCTCTTCCTCTCCAAATGCTGTCCAAGCCTATTGGCTTCATCAGCCCATTTCCAACAATTCTTTTATTTCAATTCTAGATGCTTTACAGAATAATAACGACTTTTTAGTTACTCATGCACCCTATTCACCTCAAATGGAAAATATCTTTAAACAACGCAATTGCGCGGTATTCTTCCTTATTAGGGATCCAAGAGATTGGGTGATTTCTGTTATTCGACATCCAGCCGTATCCGGTGTCGATATCTATGGAGAACCGATTAAAGATCGGCATTTTTTGTCGTTAGACTTGAACCAAAAAATTCAGTATATCTTAAATGGAACTGATACCTACTATTCTGCTGCGGAAGTGTACCAGCATTTTTTATCTTGGAAAAATTCTCCGCTCTGTTGCTCTTTACGCTTTGAGGCTCTTTTAGGACCAAATGGTGGAGGCGCCTCAAAACAAGAACAAATGGTCGAACTGAGAAAAATTGCCAGTGCACTCCATACGGATGTTTCGGATGAAGTGCTTTTAGATGCTTTTGCCGAATCCTTTGGTGAAGGAAATACTTTCTCTCAAGGTAAAGTCGGAGTTTGGAAAAAATATTTCACCGAAGAACACAAAGCGCTGTTTAAAAAATTGCTTGGAGACATTCTGATTGAACTCGGTTATGAAAAAGATTACAATTGGTAATCCTTTCCTTATTTTCCTATGGATTTTCCTTTCGATTCATTTTTTTATTCATGCTATAAATCAGCCGGATCCGATAGGCGCCACTCCCCTTGAAAATAACTTTGGCCTTATCCTTCCCAGCATCACCACACGTGATCAATTATTTAAGGTCGAATCTGAAAATATTGAAATCTCTTCACTCAAGTATTTTTCAGTAAAAAAATCCCCTGTTGTATGGTTTAATGAGAAAACACTACAAAAAATTCATCTAGAGATGTTTGGTGAGGTCTGGGATTGGGCTGGAGAATATTATCAAGGACCGTTGCGCAATATTGGAGTTAAGTCATCTGAAATCCCCATTCAAATGCATCTATTCTGTCGAGAAATCCAAAAATGCTTAAAAGAAAGATCATCTCTAACGTTTTTAGAGCAAAGCGCAAGAATCCTTCATCGCATACAATACATTCATCCTTTTACCAATGGAAATGGTAGGCTCGCGAGATTCGTCGCAAATTTATATCTTTATTCTTTGCATGGGAAAATAGCCAGATGGCCTGAACAAGAAATCAGCAATGAAGGAAAAGCGCGCGATGAATACGTTTACGCATTAAAACATGCCGATCAAGGCAATTATTCTTTTCTGGAGGATCTGATTGTAAAATATGGTGGCCGCAATCCCACAACTTTTACTCTTTTTAATCAGCCATTTTTTGAAAGAAATTTTTCTCGATCACAACTCAAGGAATTGATCGTCAATCTTGCCTATTTTGAGTCTCGTGTTCACGGAGCCTTTGCCCATGGAACCTATCCGATTCTCCTCTCTATTCACAAAAAAATTGCTGAAATTGCCCTATTATTAATGGATAGAAGAGAACAAAATTTTGATCCAGAAAACAAACTATTTACTTTAAAATCAAAGAACAGTATTGATCATAACAACAAAAAAATTTATCAATAAAATCTTCATAAAAGGAATGATTTATGAATAGAAAGTTTACATATGTACTAGGAGCCAGTCTTTTGGCTATCTCCTGCATTTTTCTGTTCACTCTCACAAGTGAAACGAATTCGAATCAAACCCAAGCACAAGAGCATGATTCAGAGATTGCTCATGGCATGGGTGGTGGTGGTGGAGGTGGCGGCGGAGGCCATAGCCACGGTGGCGGTGGTGGTGGCGGCCACAGTCATGGTGGCGGCAGTTGGGGTGGCGGTCACGGTGGAGGAAGCTGGGAAGGAGGTCACGGCCACGGTTGGGGCGGCGGTTACGTAGATCCAGGCTATATTCCAACCGGTACGCCAACAAATCGTACCTACACTATTTATTCCACACCTCCAACACCTACTCCTACTCCAACCCCGACACCCACGCCTACACCTACTCCTACTCCGACCCCTACGCCTACCCCCGTCGTCCTAGCTCCACCAACACCGACACCTACTCCAACTCCCACGCCGACACCTACTCCATCTCCAACGCCTACACCCACACCAGGAGACGTTTTACAAGGGATTATTGATCTCTTAAATGGATTAGGAATCAACACTAATGGTGTTAACATCAATATTGGTGGTGGAATAATTAATTGGGGTGGAGATTCCAATTGGGGAGATTATTATGGAACTTCATCTACTTCATACGTGATAGAACCTTCCATTATTCATGAGCATATTATTATCAAAGCACAGCCTAAAACTATTGCTGGATGCTACAAAACAAAATATGGTCTGATGCGTCTATATGTGAAAGGCAATAAAGTGGTTGGAACGTTCAACTACTTTGGCCGCAATAAACTCATAGGTGAACTGAAAGATAATATCTTAGTAGGAATATGGGTTAAACCTGCAAAAGGACAACGTCCTTTAAAATCAGGAGCATTCCAGTTTGCCTTTACTGAGGATTGGAAATCCTTTAAAGGAGTTTGGGGAGATAAAGGAAAGGTACCATTAACCAAAATTTGGAACGGAGTTAGAGTGAAATGCCCTCTCCAACAAAATAAGAACAAGCCTGTCATTCAACAGAATGCTCAGAATCCTGTTCAGAACCCACAGCCTAATGCTAATGGGACAAAGCCTGTTCCCGGAGGACCAGGCGCTCCATAAGAGTAACGTAAAAAGCTTTAGTTGAAAATTGCAAAAGGGGCCGTTTGGCCCCTTTTGCTTTATTAGGTCGTTCTAAGACTGAATTGTAAATCCCTCAAAATAAAAAATTATTTTAATTTTACAGAAAAAAAATAAGCCTGAATATATTTTACGGAAAAAACATCTGTCCTATTGGCCAAAGGCCCTAAATATATCAGCCTAGGGTTAGGGCGTTTAGCCCGTAACCCTAGGTAAGTAAAAAGATAGGATGCAGTCTGAAGGACTGCCATATAATAAATGCTAAAGTGTTGAAAGTTAACTATATGTCAGGCCTTCAGCCTGGGATCATCTTTTTTTTACCTAGGGTTACGGGCTAAACGCCCTAACCCTAGGCTGATATATTTATGGCCTTTGGCCAATAGGACAGATGTTTTCCCGCAGAATGAATTTTCAGACTAATTTTTTGGATATAAAATTAAACTAGGTTGATATATTTATGGCCAAAGGCCATAGGACAAGTGTTTTTAACGTACGTACTTTTATGAAAGCACGCACGTTAGTTAACAAGGTTTAGAAATTTACAGAGAGATCAACGGTTAAACCTTGAAACATCAAGTCACCATATCCAGCATCTGTTACATAAATGTCTTGGATATATGAGTTCTGATTACGCCATGTATGCGCAAAGTACTGTACTTCATATCCTGCACCTAGTGTCACTAAATATTGATCACATATGCATGTGCTCCAATCGATTCCTACTAACAATTGAATTGCAGGAATGATTTTTTGCTCTTTGAATTTAACAGTTGAGTCGGCAAAAACAGTTCCGATCGGTTCTTCAATAAATTGAGAAACAGGATAATTTGCATTTCCATACAGGAAAGAGGCTGCAAGGTTTCCTTTTACACTTAATCCATTTGAAAAAGCATAGCGACTATCAATCCCAACTTTGGGTCCTACACCAGAAAATTTACTTCTTTCTGTGACAATTCCGTTAAGGGTTTCTGATAAGGCCATATCAACAAAATTGGTGTAATTGATTGTTTGTTTTTGATGAATCCATCCACCCTTTACCCCTACATATGGGCTAAAAGCAAATCCACAATTGTTATATAATGGGAAACAGATGTCAAAATCCAACATGTCAAATTCTAAATGCCAATCACTTATTGCAACACCCCCAAAATTAGTTCCTCCAACGGTTATATTTGGATTAACTCCGATGAGTTCCGTAGCAATAATAATTGGGTCTGAAGCTGTTGTAGAATTAGATGAATGAAAACGAGTATATTTCAGGCCAAGATCAATATTGCCACAAAAAGTATGCCCAACCCCGACACGAAATCCTGAATCCCAGCTAGAATCCATATTAAGAATCGTTGTATTTGGAGCCGGAGGTGTTAATGCTAAAGCATCAATCGCAAGAGCATATGACATATTTGTTTGATAAGGCTTCCAATACAAATATTCAACACAAATTGAATTGCAAGAAGAAGGCTCGCATGGTTCAAAACAACATCCGTACGAATCATCATGATATGCATAATGACCGTACTGATACTCATAAGGATCAACGTGATTGACAAAGTTATTTTCATGATGTGTTTGAGTATTCACGTGTTCTGCGTTGTATACTACCACACTGTTCGTCTCTGATGCACCTTCTTCGCTATCTGCAAAAATGAATCCACTCACAAGCGTAAGAATGGCTAAATTTATTTTGAGCCAAAATTTATTCATATTCTTTCCTTCATTGATTGAAAAAGTTGCTTTGTACTATATGAAAATAATTTTTATTGATCAAGGACAAGTGAAAATTAATAGCACGATTTCCTTTGAGGCTTAAATATTTTCTGCTAAAGTTTTTTTCTGGCTTTAAGTTTAACAATCATCATTAGGAAACACTCATGAGCAATTTTAACCCTATTTCTGGATCTTCACCCTATTCCGTACGAGAAGATCCCATTCAATCAAATCCTCAAGTTTTATTGATAGAAGGCATCAAGAAAAATGATATGGAACTAATCACCTCTGCCCTTTCTCAAAATGCAGATATTAATTCTCGAAATGCAAATGAAGATTCCCCTCTTTTTTTAGCTATTTCTTCTGGAAATAGAGCAATTGTAGAATTGCTTATCGACAATAACGCGGATATTGAAGCTACAGATGATCAAGGCTATACATCTTTACACCAGGCTGTCTTAGCTGATGAACAGGAAATCATAGCCCTTCTCGTTAAAAAAGGAGCCAACCTGGACGCAAAAGATATTCAAGGTATAACTCCTTATATGCTCGAAAAACAATATCGCGATCGCGATGAAGAAACCCTGGCCTTATTGGCATCACCAAATCAAAGGCTCATTAATTTTACCGATGATATAGATAGTTGGAGAATCAAGGCAGATTGCTATCATCAATCCCCAAATATGCGCAGTATATGGTTAGCAACTAATCCTATGCATGAAGAAGCTATGCGACTTGCAGAAGAATCTTATGTTATTGAACAAGCTATTCAATGTATAAAAGAAGGAGCTAATCCAAACGTACAAAATGAACGGGGACAAACTTTACTTCACGTCATTACCGGAACAAGACATGCCCCATACGTAAATCGCTTAATGGCCTTAAAAGCTTCTCCAGAAATTAATGATCGGTGGAAAAAAACTCCCTTGCATAGTGCTGCAAAGGTCCAAGATCTTGAAGTCACAAAAGCCCTTCTTTATCATAAAGCAGATGTAAATGCACAAGATGAAGATGGACATACTCCTTATTATTTTGCATCCAAGAATAACAATACAGAATTAATGGCTATTTTAGAAAATGCAGAAGCTACGAAATTATTATTTGAAGATAAATAATTTTTCAGAATCAAATTAAACACAAACCTATTTAGTCGGTTAAATAACCGATTAAATAGGTTTAGTAATTCTAAAATATTTTAATACCCTAAAAGTCGGGCAATCATAGCTGCGATAAGATACGCAGAAGCCATAGGACTTCCATCCATACACTGTGGGACAATAGAATTATCAGCTACATAAAGATTCTGCACCCCATAAACTTGTCCTGAGGAATTAACGACTCCCCCTTGGCCCAAAGGTGCCATCCTACAATGGCTCTGAAAATGCATATTTGCATCAATACTTTCCCTAATAAAGGCTGTTAACAAACCGACATCATCAATGATTGCTGGATCAGGAAAAATAAGCCGATATTGTGGATCAATTGTTTGAATCTGAATATTAATATTTTTTATGTAGTTTTGAAACCCGGAAATATACAAAGCAAGATCGTTTGAATTCGTTAACTCTCCTAAATCAATGACAGGAGGAGCCAAAGGATTTGCACTGTTAATAGAAACGCTTCCTCGACTCAGTGGTTGGCAAAGATCCAATAATGCCAAGGTAATTCCAGGAATAGCATCTACTGTTGTAAGACGTAATTGTCTACTTGTAGGATCACCTTCGGGTGCAGGAAGCCAAGAAATCTGGGAAAATACGGAATTTGATCCTGCAACTGAATCATTGGGATTCGAAGAAAATACAGTAATCACATGAGGTTGGTCAGCCAAGCCTTGTCCAACATTTGGATTATCGTAAATAACAGGAATGCTTAGTGAATTCAGTAACCCTGAAGGACCAACACCCGAATTCAACAAAAATGGGCTGCTTCTTAATCCCGCGCAAACAATGACGCCTTTATTTGCAAAAACACTTTTAGTGACTCCATCTTGGACATACTGCACACCTATCGCTTTGGTTCCGTCCCAAATCGTTCTAAGTCCCATGCTATTAAAAAGAACTTGTAGTTTTCGTCCATTCACTCCTTTCCCATTCTTTTTTATGACATCATCTCCGAGAAAAGCAGTTGGACTACTTACGCGATAAAATCCGTCATCTCCTCGATGAGTTAACTGAAGTTGTGAGGAAACACCAATAGGTGTATTAGGATCATTATAATCTAAGACAAATGGAAAACCGGTCGCATTTACAATAGCGTTACTAAAAGTTTGGGCCAATTTAGACACTGGAAAATCTTGTCGGATATGAAGAAGACCGTGATATCCTCGAGCTGGTGGATTGGTTGTGCTTCCATGATAATTTTCTAATTCTTTAAAGGTCGCTAAAATGTTTGCTACAGACCATTCTGGACCAGCAATCGTTTCCCACTGCGAATAAAGCTGATTAGTTCCTCTACACCAAGCTCCTGCATTTACCGAAGTACCTCCCCCAAAAGGAAGGGGAAGAATCCATAATAATTCGCGATTATCCGCATCAGGTTGTGGGATTGTCATACCACTTTCATAAAGTGGTTGTGATGTTGAGGCTGTTAATTGGATAAGATCTTGTAGTTGTTGCTTCACATCGGGCGGCAGATCCAATGTCATCGGGTCAAACGTAGGAGTGCCCCCTAGCAACCCTGCAAGGACTGAAAAAATAGTGTTTTTGGAATATTTAAGAATGAAAGAATTCGTAAAATTTTCGCCCGTGTGGAGTGCAATGACAGACGTTTTTTTATCATCCGTTAATTTTCTAGCAAGAACTGCCCCTGCTGTACCTACCCCGACAATCACATAATCGGCTATGTTGCCATCCACACCGGAGCTTGCTTGCACATTAGCCGCGAAGCAATTCGAAATGATTAAAGAATAAGTTATCCATCTTTGGAAAAACATAAGGGCTCCTTAAGGTTGGAAGGTAGGATCTAATATTTCTGGATCTGATGAAAATCGATGGATTTTATCCACTACAATCATTGGGTTTCTTATGACAGGTTGTTGTATCATTTCTAAGATACAGGAATAATTATTAAAAAACGCACACTGATTAAAGTTGAAATCGAAAGGAATATTCACACCCAAAGTGGCTTGTCCTGTCCAATTAAAACGAGAGTCATAGGTTGTCTCCGCATCTAAAGTGAAAAAATTAAAAAAGGTAGATCGGACCCTTAAACGCCCTCCCAACGCATATTTATTTCTAGCGTCGAAAACATTTTCAGTTGCCGAAGTCTTTCCACAATAATAATAAGGACCAATACCAACATATAGATTTGAAAAGTGATATCCAAATTCAGCATCAACCCCTTTCATAGCAAACTGTGTCTTAGCATTTAAAAGAAATCCTGAGGGTGAAAGATCTTCATAAACAAAGGCATAAATAGGTGTATTTTTACGCCCAATCGGAAGGTAGCCATTTATACGCACATCCCATGTGTCACTTAAAGCTTCAATGCCTAACCCCACTTGATGATAATATCGTTGTGATGTTTGAAAAGTATCATAGAATCCACTGATTCCCCAACTTTGATGACAGTCATCAAGCCATCGAAAACCTAATCCAAGATTGGAAGCGTAATTTCCATCATTAAAGACATGTCCACTTAGATCAGCAAAAGGAACCCAACACGTTTGTTTAGAAGAAGGAGATAAAAAAAGATCTAATGAAGTATATCCCACAGAATAGCCGAGGCCTTTTCCTTCTGTATGACTGATATGATAAGGATCTGGACGCCCAAAAATGGGTTCGTAAGCATTCAGGGAAAAAACACCTAAAATCAACGCCAAAATACACTGTTTGAAGCAGAAATTTCCCATAGACTCACCTGTAAGCAATAAATATATGAAACGAGATTAAAATAAAGATTATAAAACAGTCAATGGGATTGTGTTTGGTAATAAAATCAAAATTTTATCAAAGATTATTTGATTTGAAGACTAAAAGAAAAAACGCCTGCTTCATGTTTTTGATCAGCAAGCATCTTTTCGGAACATCCACTCTCTGGGGCTATTTCTGTAAGGTCTAACACGAATCTGAAATGCTTAGCCTCTTCTAAATTGCTTACAACGATTTCTGAATCATCATTTTCTCTTTTTCCTAAAATAAGAATATGATTCTTTAGATAAAATATTTGAACATTTTTTACACCAGGTATATCAATGTGATAAGTAGAATTTTCAAGCATAAATTTTGGAATAGTTGTTTCTGAAAGATCAAGTAAGACCATATCAGAGAGCTTAGAAGCTTCATCGAAAACGCTTTCATCTCTTTGTTCTGCTTTTTTAGATAAATCTTCTCGATATAACTTTTTTTGAAGTTGGACTGGATTCAGATACTGAAAACTGGGATCCTCATACCTTGGTGCAATGTAAAAAGACTTTCCTTCATAATCATGATAAGCCTTTTCCCGAGCAAGCGTTAAATACCTTTCTAATTCAACATTACTTTGTTTTATTTCAAAATTTACGATCTTGCCATCCCACTTAAATTCAACTGTATCCCCCTTTTTCTTTCCTAAAAATAATTGCGTAGGAAGAACCTCCAATGGTGGGACATCTTCATTTTTTTTACATTTAAAGTAGACTCCAATAAACATATCCCCTGGAAAATCTCTCCAATTTACCCCATCCGTTCTTTCAAACTTATTCCACATTTCAGGAACTCTAGTTGAGATTATACCCGCGGTCCAATAACGCAATTCTACTTCACCTGTAACAGGCGATTCTTTTGGGAGAGCCTGAGAACTTATTGTGATTTCGTCATCCAATAGCACTTGATTACCACGGATGTTACCAAGAGTAGTCGCATTAAAGTAATCCTTCTCATTTTCTTTTAACTGTTCTTCATTCAAAATAAAAGGATAGCAAAGAGGATCTTCTACGTAATTATTTCTAATGAACTCAGGACGTGGTTCTCTAAAAGTTAAGGGATCTCGTTCAATATCGAACTGTTCTTGATTAATATCTGAGTTAACCAATTCAAGTTCTGTTTCAGCTTCGTTTGTTAATATAGATTTTGAATCGTTTGTGATCCTTTCTTTTGCATCAGGTAGCTCTTCTATTTCTACTGGATGTTCTTTATCCTTATTTCCGTAAGACTTAAATTTTAATGCAAAATCCGCGATGATTAATGGAATATACCCTACTCCGAAACAAGTAGTCATTTCCCCTATGCCTCGAATTTTATGGATGTTTCTTTTAGTAGCTGACTCTTCATGACTAGTTTTTTCATTCCAGTAATAACGTATTCGAGCTACTCCAGTAAAAATCCCTACAATAGGGATATATCCCCCAACTCTTCGCGCAATTTTTAAAGGAGACCAATCATGACGATGACTTTCTTCTTTATGATTTACAGAACTAGCTTGATTAGGAATTTTACCTAAAGACATAATAGCTTCCTTTATTAATATTATAACAAAATCTATATTAATAACAAAAAATAACAAATTTTAAAGTTTTTGTTTAATTATCCTTTTGCCAACATATTGACAAAAAAATATGACCATGGTAATATGACTATAGGAGTAATAATATGAAAGAAAATGTTCAAGCTGGGGTTTTTAAAGCCCAATGCTTAAATATGTTAAATGAAGTTCAAAAAAAACATAAACATTTGATCATTACAAAACATGGTAAACCAGTAGCTCAACTCATCCCTTTAAATGAAAAAAAGGATCGTCTTTTTGGAAAACTTGCCGGATCTGTAAAAATTACTGGGGATATCATTCAATCAATTGACGAGAAGTGGGATGCCGCAACTTAAACACCTCGAAAAATTTAAATTATTACTCGACACTCATGTTTGGATTTGGTTAATCAATGGAAATACCGAATTATCTTCCCAATTCATAAAAAATATTGATCTTCATGAGACTGAAAGGATGATTTACTTATCTGCTATTTCTATTTGGGAAATTGGTATGTTTGTAGAAAAAAAACGTCTTCAACTTGATAGAGATCCTCTTGATTGGATCGAAACCGTGTTAGAATACCCAAACGTTGAACTTCTGCCTATTACCCCTAAAATTGCTATAGAGAGTTCACGGCTGAGTGGCCATTTTCATGGCGACCCAGCCGATCGTTTATTAATCGCTACTGCACAAGAACTAAGAGGTATTCTGGTCACAGCAGATCAAAAAATAATTGATTATTCTAAAAATAGTCTTTTAAAAACTTATTATCCTTGTTAGTTCAGATAAGGAAGTAAAGTATCTCTAATTTTCATCAATAGTGACATTTCGGGCTTATTTTCTCCAAACACTGGAGGTTGACTGTTATCGATATCTGTCCATTCTAACCCTTCAAATTGACGAACAGAGTCATATCTAGGAATGACATGAAAATGCAATTGAAACAAACCATTTCCTAACTGATAATAAGCCATACCTATTGGACCAAAATTAGGATGCTTGTCTAAGGCATTTTCAAAATCCTTCATCACTACAGCCAGTTCAAGCATCTCTTCAGAAGTTAACTCAGACATTAAACGAACACGATCACGTCGAGCCTTTATGATTGCACTCCCCAACGTATGTTGACGAGTATTGACGGATAAAATCCAATGCTCGTATTTTTTTAGCTCCGTCATTTCCCATTCAGGACGCTCGTACCAACCAGCGTCATCATTTGGCTCTTCTGTCGCCTGGACATAGCCCCCGGACAGAACTGTCACTATTGATAAAATAAAAAGGATTCGTTTCATAAAGTTTCTTCCGTTTCTTGATCTAATTATTAACATAATTAGTTATTAACTCTATCAAATTTAATTATTTTTAGTAAACTATTATTTAAAATATATTGACTATAGTTTAAATTAATTGTATAATAAGTTCTTTAAAAGAGAGTTTTATGTCTACAACTCCAAGTAACAATAATTACAGTCAAAACGATTATTTTTATATTGTTTCTAAAAATAAGTTAGACCAAAAAGGAATTGAAGAAGATCCAAAGACTGAAATTCCTTATATCCATCAATCGGTTGGGTGGGGAGATTTTGACAATCGACTCTCCCTTCAGAGACTTAGCCAAAAGACGAATAAAACTTATTTTTTAATCGCTAAAGAAACAAATCAAATAAAAGGGTATGTAACCATAAAACCCGACGATAAAGTTAAAGAATCCTACTACATATCTTTTATTGCCATTCATGCTGACTCGCACGGAAAAAGGGGCGGAGAGGCATTAATGCGTAAAGTCTTTCAAAAAGCCATAAAAGCAAACTATTCAGTGAGATTAGAATGTGAAGAGAGTCTAAAGGGGTTTTACGGTAAGTTTAAGCCCTCAACATGTACGCAGACGGGAATGTATATGAATGGTGAAGCAAAATTGGGTATTGTTTATCACATTAAGGATTTTAAAGGTTCAGAGGAAGATCATTCCAGTTAATCACACAAATTCTTGAATCGTTAATATTGATTTCCCCTTTATAAAAAACATGAGGAACACCCACAAAAGTTTGAATTTTGGCTATTGGATTTGCAGGATTAAATTTTTGAAGGATATGGGTTTTGGTGGCCTGAGGTAACTCAAAAAGTTCTGTATAGTTTTCGTGAGTGATTGGAGAATACGTATTTAAGGCATATCTTGTTAACTCTTTCAAATTAGAAGTGGCTGGAGGAAAATTCCAATAAGCCAGTTTATCTTCATCTAAAAGTTCAATAGGAATTTGAAAAAACTCCCACTCTCTTTGCGGCACGCCAATAGAATTAAAGGCCTCAGCAATAAAATGAGGGTGTAAAGATATTAATGAAATGACATCTTTCCATTGGCATGAGAGAGGGATAATTTCAATCTCCGGATGCCATTCTCTTCCCACGTATTTTTGTATTTCTTTAGCGTAGATATCTGAATAAGGCGGTTCCATTTGACGCATTTGTTCTAAAGAATAGATGGTATTTCCTACAAATTCAGGGGATTTGCGTGTGTAAACGTACTGCACTTTTTTCACTGAAGAGAGATAAGATGTGCTTTCGGGATAATCTATATGCGAATGAGATGGGATAATTGGTTGAGATAGTGATTTTTGCGAAGTTATGGTATTCATAAAATTATAAATAAATAGTTTATTTGTATCCTAGACTTCCCTCGCTAATCGATAAGTCCGAGAGGTAACAAAGTTATACCGTCCCTTCGGGACTCAATATTTTAGGATCATTTACCCAAGCCTCCGCTGCGCTGCGACTTGGGCTGTATCATATCCCCCCGTCAGGGGTTAGGACAAGCATTAGTACAAAAAACCTCTTAAAGCTAGAATACTTGCCCTAACCCCTGAAGGGGGAATATGATACAGCCCAAGTCGCAGCGCAGCGGAGGCTTGGGTAAATGATCCTAAAATATTGAGTCCCGAAGGGACGGTATAACTTTGTCACCTCTTGGACTTATGGGTAATAGGGTGCGGCTCGTTCACGATTAGCAAGGGAAGTCTAGAGTACAAATAGACAAGCTTAAGCTTACAAATCTGCAAAAGGGTGGTACCCTTCCTCTTCTTTTTCTTTCTCATCTTCTTTTTTCAGAAAACGCTCTATTTCTTTACGTTGAGGGCAATTTCCTTCACACTCCGTACGATCCGGGACTTCTAGAAGAATCACCTCTCGCACTAAATCTTTAAAACAAAAAATGCCTCCCTTTATCTCTTGTAAAGGTTCTGCATGATAAAGATCGGAAACGATTATTTCTGTAGGCACAGGTTCTGTGCAAATCGTACAGGGAACTATACAATGGGCCTCAATACGAAAATGCAGAATCAACGTGTCATTAGCAATATAAGCTTCCCCTTCGACTCCTATGTCGCCTTGAAAATCTACTTCTTGCTCTTCTTCAAGATTTAATGAAGCCGGAGCAATATTTTCTTGGATATTTTCGACTTGACCTTCACGCAGGCGATCAACATAAATTTTAAATTGTTCTTCCATATTCCTCTACGGTGTAAAAGAAATAGAATAACGAATATGGACTTTATTGGAAAACTTAAGTTTGGTCCAAACTACGGACAGATAGAATCTCATGCAATTTTTCAATTATTAATGGATAAAAATGGAAATCCATGTTTATTTCTACAAAGAATTTATCCTGCGATTACTGATGAAAAAAACAGGTTAGCAATTATTGCTTTAGCGGAACAAAAAGCAAAATCAAAGGTATTCCATACACAAAAGTCATATCCTTTATAAGCCTTCCTGAATCGTGAACGTGCCCGCATCCCATAAGTCCGAGAGTTAACGTCCCTTGTCCTAAAATCGTGAACGAGCCCGAGCCCGAGCCCGAGCCCGAATTTCGAAAACGTATTAATGCACAACAATCCTCCGTCCTCCCCGACCCAATCCAACCCAACCCGATCCAACCCGATCTTGCTCTCAATCTCGAATTTAGTTTGTGCATTAATACGTTTTCGAAATTCGGGCTCGGGCTCGGGCTCGGGCTCGTTCACGACTTTAGGACGGGGTAGTCGGAGTTTTGTTGAGCATTAATGCAGTAACAAAATTCGGGCTCGTTCACGATTAGGAAGGGATGGCACCAGCGCGAAATCCCTTTATTTGTTTTTGCGACTGGCTCTGACGTCTATGGTACATTTATTTGGCTATGCGCACAATGTCCGCAAAAACGGCTCCCGCCGTCACTTCGGCACCTGCCCCAGGGCCTCGGATCACCATCGGTGATCCTTCGCGATAGCGTTGCGTTGTGATCGCTAATATGTTGTCATTCCCACTCAATCCGTAAAAGGGATGGTCTTTTCCAATTAACTTTAATAAAATTTGAGCTCGGCCTTCCTCAAAAAGCGCTATGTATTGATATTTCTTATCTTCTGCAACTGCTTTTTCTCTGCGTTCTTCCCACTCTTGATCATACCCTTTCAATAATTCATAAAACTGTTCAGTATTTGCTGCCAAATAAACTTCGTCCGGAAATAGGCTTTCCATCTCGATTTCAGACGGTTCTAAGGCATATCCACTTTCTCGGGCCAAAATCAAGAGCTTTCGTTTCACATCAAGTCCTTTCAGGTCTTCTCGCGGATCAGGTTCCGTATATCCCAATTCTTGGGCGCGTTTTACGGCTTGGCTAAAAGGGACTCCTGTTGCAAACAAATTAAAGACAAAACTAAGTGTTCCTGATAGAACAGCTTCAATTTTTAAGATCGTATCGCCACTTGCTCTTAAATCATTAATGGTACTTAAAATAGGTAAGCCTGCGGCTACATTTGTTTCATATAAGAAACGCACTCCTCGTTGTTTGGAGAGCTTTTTTAAACGACAGTAAGTTGCATAACTTTCTGAATTGGCGCGCTTATTCGGAGTCACCACGGCAATATTTTTTTCTAAAATTTCTGGATAGGCTTTCGCTATCTCATCCGAGGCTGTGCAATCCACAAAGATCGGATGAAATACATTCATATCTTTCATGCGTTCTATAAATCGGTTTTCTTCCATCTCTTCTACAGATTGATTTAACTTTTCTTTCCAGCCTTCCAAAGAAATCCCCTGCGCATCGAAGACCATTTTTTTACTGTTGGCTAATCCGACTAATTTTAAATCAATTCCTCGTTTTTCACGCAAATTAGGGAGTTCATCTATGATTTGCTTGAGTAATGTTTTTCCAATGAGTCCTACTCCGACTAAAAAGACATTGTAAACAACAAGCGGTGACAGAAAAAAAGCTTCATGTATGACATTCAAAGCCTTCACTTCGTCTGTTCGTTTAATGACGACGGATATATTGTACTCGGAAGACCCCTGAGCTATCGCTATCACATTGATTCCACTTCTGCCTAGGCTATCAAACAAACGCCCAGCAACACCGGGAGTAAACCGCATGTTTTCTCCGACGACTGCCAAGATACACAAATCCTTTTCCACAACTGTTTCTTCAACTAACTCTGCACGTCTTTCTAAGTCAAATTCTTGGTCAATCAATTGTTTGGCTAAATCTGCTTGTTCCGGTGTGACGGCTAAACAAATCGAATGCTCGGAAGAGGCCTGCGTGATCAGAATGACATTAATGCGTTGTTTAGCTAACACAGCAAACAGTCGCATCGCAATCCCGCATACGCCCACCATCCCGCTTCCCTCTAATCGCAATAACGCTATGCGATCAATAGACGAGATTCCACAAATAATGGCTTGATGGTTCGTTAATGTTTGAACAATCAGTGTTCCTTCGGCATCCGGATGAAAACTATTTTTGATGCGAATCGGAATCCCCTGATGCATCGCGGGTGCAATCGTCGGTGGATGAATCACTTTTGCCCCAAAATGGGACATTTCCAACGCTTCTTGGAAGGTCATCACGGGGATTGGAAAGGCTTCTTGCACTTTTCGTGGATCGGCTGTCATGACGCCATCCACATCTGTCCAAATTTGAATCTCTTCTACTTCTAAGGCTGCGCCCAATATAGAAGCCGTATAGTCTGAACCCCCTCGACCTAAGGTGGTTGTCTCCCCTTCTTCCGTACCGGCAATAAATCCGGTCACTATGGGTAATTTTCCTTTTAACTCCGAAAAAAACCGTTGAACTCGAGAATTTGTGGCTTCAAAATCGACCAAAGCATGGCCAAATTGTTTGTCCGTGCGAATGAGTGAACGTGTGTCTACAAAAACAGCTTCTTGCCCTATAGCTCGACTAATGATAAAAGCCGATAATCTTTCCCCAAAGCTCATTAAAAGATCTTGAGTACGTGCGGATAGTTCCCGTACCAAAAAAACACCTTGAACATGATCTGTTAATTCTTTAATTCGTTCTGTAATCTCGTTTAACACTTCTTGCTGAGTTTCTTTAGGAATCAATTTTTGAATAGCCTCTGCATGCCTATGGTGCAATTGGTCTATAAGATCTTTATAGGAAGAATCCCCTGCGGACGCCTTTTGTCCAATTGCGATTAAAGCATCGGTGACTCCGCTAAAAGCAGAAACGACGACTGCCCCAGCCTCGGATGAGAGCAGTTCTTTTTTAATGATAGAAATGATTTGAAGGATACGATCCGGAGTCCCCACAGAGGACCCACCAAACTTTAAAATTTTCATTATTTCAGATTATCACTCCTTGATCCGCATTTTCCAGGAATTTTTCTTGGCAAAGACTACCCCATCCAGTAATATTAGAGTTATAAGTGTAAACCTACAGTATAATCAACGAAAAGGCGTCATTCGCACATAAAAAAATTTAAGTTTATTCCTTTGATCTAGAGAATCAAAGTTTTGAAAAAAATTAGGAGCTAGAAAGTCATATTAAACACACTTACTATTGTTAATAGCTCCCTTTCCGAGTGCTGCCTTTCGTTCCACCCAAAGGTGACGAAATGGATGAAATTCTTATTAATATTGAATCGAAAGAGATTCGCTGCGCCCACTTAAAAAATGGACGACTACATGACATAACCGTTGAAAGAAAGACGGAAAGACAATTATCCGGCAACATTTATCGTGGCCGTGTTATCAACACCCTTAACAACATTCAATCTGCTTTTATTGATATCAATGAAGGGGAAAATGGCTTTATTCATATCTCTGATATCATGGAGAACACTGAAAAGTTCAAAATGATCTATGATATGGATTTTGATCTTAACCCGTCTCAAACAGAGGGGAAACAGAAGCAAAATGTCGATATCGAACAGATTATGAAGGCTGACCAGCCGGTCTTAGTTCAGGTCGTTAAAGAACCGATTGGTAATAAAGGGGCTCGTTTAACCTCAAATGTTTCGATTGCAGGACGTTATCTCGTTCTTCTTCCTAACTCTTCCCATCGCGGGGTATCTCGCAAAATTGAAGACCGCCAAGCTCGGGATCGTTTAAAAAAGCTTATTCGTTCGTTTGAAATGCCTAAAGATATGGGATTAATTTGCCGTACTGCTAGCTGTGTTGCAACATCGGAAATGCTTATCGAAGAAGCCAATGATCTTTTTAACTCTTGGCAAAGCATTATGGAGAAATTTAATCATTCTTCAGATCCAACCCTACTTTATGCCGAGTCCGATCTGATAAAAAGAGCCATCCTCCAAGCGATTGATAAGCGGTTTGATCGGATTCTTATTGATGATTATGCAACATACCAAAATTGTAAGCGGATTTATCAGCGTTATGCACATGAACACCCCCTAAGAATCGAACTCTATCGCGATAAAATCCCGATGTTCGAACGTTTTAACGTGGAAAAAGAGATCGATAAAACCTTAAGACGCAAGATTTGGCTCTCTAGTGGTGGCTATCTCTTTTTAGAGAGAACTGAAGCTATGTATACGATTGACGTGAACTCAGGTCGTAGTAGTTCCAACGAAGGTGGAGACGTTGAAGAATCGTTGGTTAGAATCAATTTAGAAGCAGCCGAAGAGATTTCACGACAGCTGAGATTACGTAATATCGGTGGACTGATCATCTGCGACTTTATTGACATGCGTCTGAGAAAAAATCAGCGGCGCATATTAGAGCGTCTAAAAGAATGCATGAAAGAAGACTCGGCGAAATGCACAATTTTGGGAATGAGTGAATTTGGCCTAATAGAAATGACACGCCAACGTAATCGGGGTTCCTTATTACAGACCATTTTCACAGGATGTCCCTATTGTCATGGCAGCGGCCTAATCAAGTCACATGAAAGCATGTCTATTGAGATCGAACGTAATCTGAAGAAAGTCATTCAATACAATCAACAATTTGCATTGAGACTTGTCACTCACCCTGAAATGGAAAGATATCTTAAAACAATAGACAAACAGTTCTTAATTGAGTTGGCAGAAAGCTTTAATGCTCATCTCGAGTTTGATAGTGATGATACACTTCACTTAAATGATTATTACTTTGTTTCAACGATTAACAATAAACGAATTGAGGGTTAATCCATGGATCAGGCCACTCTGAAGGCTTTGGCGATAAAACATGGACTCTCTACTTCTTTTACGACAAATTTAGTGCGTTTTTACGAAAGCTATTGTCAGGCCGGGGTCACAAATGGTTACTCAGAAACTGAGTGCCAAGCGACTTTCGGTCAATTTGTTAAGCTCGTTTTGGAAGAACTTTCTCATCCCTATACTTTTGAACCCTATCATCCATGCATACGCACACCTTTTGATTATTATCAATTTGGTTTAGATTTTATTCGCTTATTGATCAATTTTAAAAAATCAACTTTGTTAGGCACCCCTAATGTAGAACGTATCCAGGCGCAATTAGCTAAAGGGGAAAATGTCATTCTCTTTGCTAATCACCAGACCGAACCTGATCCGCAAGTCATCAGTTTAATGTTAGAAAAAGATTACGGTAAATTAGCTGTCGAGATGATTTTTGTGGCGGGCCATCGTGTCGTCACTGACCCTATGGCAATTCCTTTTAGTAAGGGCCGTCATTTAATCTGCATTTATTCTAAAAGGCATATTTCTTATCCACCGGAGCAAAAAGAGATTAAATTACAGCATAATCGTTTAGCGATGCATCAAATGGGAAAACTGTTAGGTGAAGGTGGAAAATGCATTTATGTTGCCCCTAGCGGAGGTAGAGATCGCATGAATGAAAATGGAATTGTGGAAGTTGCGCCCTTTGATCCACAAAGTATTGAAATGTTTTGGCTGGTCTCAAGACAAGCGGGAATATTAACGCATTTCTA
>Ga0207041_1012_pt2 | contig 38471 bp, 38 predicted proteins | sample Alteio_BWMinCont_73_FD_153311 | JGI IMG/M metagenome (GOLD analysis project Ga0207041, IMG submission 153311) | Enriched cells from forest soil in Barre Woods Harvard Forest LTER site, Petersham, Massachusetts, United States -... | ecosystem: Environmental > Terrestrial > Soil > Temperate forest >... | reverse complement strand
TTTTTAGCGACAGTCGCTTCATTCCCCAAGCCTCGAATTCCAAGCGCAGCCAGTTGGGCGAGCAAATCGTCAAAGCCCTTGTAGACAATGCCCTGCCAGCCGCAAGCGATCGCGCCGGCGACGTTGGCCGGTAAGTCGTCAATAAGAAGGCATTCCGCCGGAGGGCAGTCAGCTAGCTTCCGGCAATGCTCAAAGAATCCTGGACGAGGTTTGCGAACGCCAATCCTATGCGAGAGGACGATCGCATCGAAGTGGGCCAGGACATCGGCGAACTGTCGCGTGAATTGCCGAGAATGGAGGTCGTTGGTATTGCTGGCCAGCAGCAAGCGGTAATAAGGCTTCACCTTTGGAACCAGAGCGCACACGTCGGGGTTGGGCAAAAAGATATTTGCCCACGCGGCTGCCAAAAAGGCTTCGGAGCAGCTCAGCCGGCAGCCCTCGCGGATCGCACGAAGGAATTGCTCCGTGGTCAAGCGACCTGATTCATAGTCATCTTCCAGCGCAGTGCCGAAGAGCCGGCCATGCAGTTCATCGGCAGAGAGACTTGCGTAGGAAAGCAACCGGTTGGTGGTCACGTGGTGGTCAAAGAGGCCGACGACCTGGCCAAAATCGAAAACGATGGTTTTGATGTCCGCAGTCATGGTGGGTCGCGCCGGTCATTGTCCTGCTCTGGTGGTCTGCCTGGCGTCCGATCCAGGCATTTTGATCACATAGGCATTCGCCTCCTGCAAATTCCGGCCGCGCGGGCTACAGGCGGCGGCAAGGTATTTGCCGTCGGGGGAGACCGCCACATTATTGATGTTGCCGACATCCAATTCCTCCCCGTAGAGAAGCCGTGCGTCAGTCGTATCCCATACGGCAAGGTAACCGCGGTTGCGTGGCGCATGGCCGGCGCTGACGAGGCGCTGGCCTTGCATGGTGAAGCGCAGGCCGTAGATTGCGCCAGGATGGGCTGCTGCGGCCCCCGCGGCGCCGTTGCTTTTGATCTTGGCATTTACGCAGTCGCGGAGAACCGTGCCCGTGGCAACGTTCCAGAACTTAATCGTGCGATCACTGCTCGCCGAGACAAGCGTCTTTCCGTCCGGGCTGAAAGCGACGCAGAACACGCCGTCGCGATGGCCCTTCTCGAACTCCTTCTCCTTGTATGCCTTGAATTCCTTCACCAGCGTGCCGTTACTGGCATCCCAAAGCTTGAGCGACCGGTCCAGACTCCCGGAGACGACCTGCTTGCCGTCCGGGCTCCATGCCAGACAATAAATCGGCGCCGGCGCAGGCGGCGCGGTATGGGCATTGATCTGACGGAGGACTTGCCCCTTGGCGACATCCCAGATGCGCACGATTCCCTCATGGCCGCCGGTCGCTAGTTGCGTTCCCGCCGGATTGAAGGCCACGGCATCGACATAATTGCCGTGGCCGAAGTTCTTGATCGGCACATGGGCGGCAAACTTCCAGGCCTTCAAACTCTTGTCCAGTCCCGCCGTGTAAATCGTGACATTGTCAGCGGCAAACGCGACACCCGTCGCGGCGCCGGCATGGGCGAATATTTGGCCTGGCTTGCCAAACTCCGCAGGCAAGGGCTGACCGGGGCGGTACACGACGTCCCAGGTGACAACAGACTTATCACTGCAGGCGGCAGCAAGAATCTGGCTATTTGGATTGAAGCCGAGCGACGCGGGCTCACCAGGGGTCCTGAAAGTTGCCAGCAACTTGCCGTCGCCAAGGCCATAGACGCGCACATTCTTATCGGCGTCTCCCGTCGCCACCAGCGCTCCGCTCGGTGAAACGGCGACGGCTCGCACAGGTGCTGCCGCGCCTGGAAAGACGCGCTCGTTCGCTCCGCTATTGGCGTTCCACAGCTTTACCGACTTGTCATCGCTTGCCGTTAAAACCTGTGAGCCGCCAGCCGCGAGGGCCAACGCGTGAATGGGAGAATTAGAAGCACGAATCGCGCGCACGATGGACAGCGTGCTCAGAACAGGCGGCCTGTCCTTGCTTGCGAAGAGAAGGGAGGCGTTGTTGTTCTGGAAGGCAACCGAGTGAACCGGGCCGCTATGGCTAAAGAACTGAAGCTCGATCCCGGTTTTCGCATCCCATACGCGAACGCGTCTGTCCGTTGAGCCCGTGGCAATCTTGGTCTTGTCTGCGCTCAAAGAAAAGCCGCTCACGGCCTCTGGATGGCCAAGATCCAACAATTCCTTTCCGTCATTGGCATTCCAGACCTTAACGCGCTTGTCTGCCCCGGCAACGAGCTGGGTGTAGTCACGACTGAAAGCGAGCGCGCTCACCGGTTCAGACATGGAAGCAAACGGCCGCACGAGTTGACCGCTGTTAAGATTCCACAGCTTGATGTTCTTGTCCGCGCCCCCGGATACTGCTTGCGTGCCGTTGCCGTTGATCGCCACGGTCAGTGCGCCGCCCTGGTGCGCATCGATGGTCTTCAGTGGCTTCTCGTCTGCCGGGCCTGGCTTTTTAGCGGCTGCTAGGTTCCACAATCTCAGAGTGCCATCTTGACCGGCCGTTAACACTTGCGTGTTTTGTGGATGAAAGGCTATGCCGTTTATCCTCCCGGTATGGGCTGCATACTCTTTGGCCAACTTGCCATCCGCGGCGTTCCATAGATATATCCTGCCATCCGCAGTACCTACAGCGGCGGTCGCCTTGTTGGGGCTGATAGCCAGAGCTGTGACAGGCGCCGCCGGGCCTTGCCATTGTCGAATGAGCTGACCGTTGTCGAAGTTGCTGAGACGCACATTCCTGTCCGCGCCGATGCTGAGCAACGTACCGCCATCTGTGGAAAGGACGAGATTAAGGACGGAATCGCCGAGCGCGCTCATGGTCCGGGACGCAGCTACCGGCAACTTCCACGACCTGAGAACGCCGTCGTCTCCCGCGCTGAAGAGAGCATCGCCGTTCGGCAGAGCGACAACCGCATTGACGTCAGACATGGACGCGCCGATTACACCAAGGCTTTGGCCGTTTACCGAATTCCAGAGGCGAATGGTCCCATCCGCGCCACCGCTGGCGAGGAATTGCCCGTTGCCGCCGAATGAGACGCCGGTTACTGCTCCGGTGTGCCCTCGGAGATCGGCTAATGTCTTGCCATCGGCGGCCATCCACAGTTTGATGGTTCCATCCTTGCCGGCGCCGGCGATCCTGGTTCCGTCCTGGCTTAGAGCCACGGCGTTGACTCCGACCGCGTGGGCGTACTCCCGGAGTGGGATGCTGAAAGGTGTATCCCAGAGCTTGACCGTGTTGTCTGAGCTGCCGGAAGCAATCAGCCGGCCGTCCGGGCTGAAGGACGCCGCCAGAATCAGATTTTGATGTCCCGTCTGGCCGCCGAACGTTTTGATTTCCTTGCCCGTCGCGGCTTCCCAGAGCTTGAGTGACTTGTCGAAGCTTCCCGTCAGCACGTAGCGGCCGTCCGGACTGAAAGAGACCGTGTACACCGTCTCGGTATGTCCCTTGAGAGTCGCCACGATTCCCGGCGGCAAAGGTTCATCGGCAGCTTCCAGGCTGGCGAGTGCGGCAGTCCCCGACAGCACGAGGATCGCGCATATCCGGTATTGAGAACGGTCAAACAGCATAACAGGCGCACCTCCGTGGCGGTTTCTTAGCGAAGGGCTCTAGCAGATGTTAACGATGCTAACGGATTAGCGATCGATTTCGCCCATGACGATATCATCTTGACAGTTTTCCCCAGGAAAACTAAGATTTTTTCTTTGCCATGCACCTTTCATGCACCTTTGCAAAAGGGACCCGATCATGAAAACCCCTTTCCCCTGGTACTCGGAAACACGCTCGGGCGGCGGCTGGTTCGTCAAGTTGAACAACGAGCAACATGCGCTTGGCAAGCATCCAGATAACGCCCCTCAGCCTCGCAAGCGGGCCGGCAAGTGGCATCCGCCGCAAAGCATACTCAAACGATTCTATCAAGTCATGGCGCTTCGGGACACTGCCGCGAAGTCGGACTACGCACTTGAAACCATCTGCGCAATGTATCTCGAAGAACTTGCCGAGGAAGATGCCGACCTTTCCAAACGGTACGAGCCGATTTTGGGTAGCTTCTGCGATCACTTGCGCAAAGGAAAACGAGTCGGCAAGCTGCTCGTTAACGCCGAACTCGACACGGAACACCTGAAATCTTGGGCCAGAACATTTGCTTCTGACCAAACACAACGAACGTACATGAACTGCTGCAAAGCCGCCATGGCCTGGGCGGTCAACAAGAAGTGCATCAACGTCCTGCACAATCCACTTTTGGGAGCAAAGTCGCCTAAGGTTCGGAGCAGGGCAGTGGTCATCAGCAGACAAGAGCACCAAGCACTGCTCGACCAGTGGCACGACTCCTTCCGGGATTTCCTGATCGCCATGTGGTTCACCGGCGCCAGACCGGGGGAGATCGCCAAGATCGAGGCTCGACACTACACGACCGGCCTCTGGCGACTAGAGCCAAGGGAGCACAAGACCGGCAAGGCGACCGGAATGGATCGGCTAATCGGCATCGTAGGGGAGTTGCTCGAAACGGTTAAGAGACTGTGTAAGCAATACCCGAAAGGGCGGTTGTTCCGGAACACGTGCGGAGGCCCTTGGAATAACCAGGCAACGTTTGTGCGTTTCGAGACGGCCAGGGCGAAAAAGCTAATTCGACCAGAAGTTGTGCCGTACTCGTATCGACATGCCTGGGCAACGCACGCGCTCGAAGCAGGTAACCTTTCGGAGTACGAGGTCGCCAAAGCCCTCGGCCATCAGACGACGCAGATGGTGATGCTCCACTACGATCATTCGAGGCGAAATTCGGAACATCTGAAAAGTATTTTTGAGCGAGCCGGTCGGTAATCAATTCTTTCGGTTCTGCAAAAACTTGCCCGCGACTCCATCTGTTTTGATTCCTGCAACCGATCTACGAACTGGGCCAGGGCGTAGCATCTCTGACCGAGAGCATACGGGTTTGATCGTTTGCTTTTCAATGTACCCCTCGACCCACTCGATTCGAGAGCGACACCACCTGCCATCTTTCACGGCGCGAATTCGACCATCGAGCATCCTTTCCCGTGCCTCGCCGTATGAACAAGCGAGCAGGGTGGCAACTTCCCTAATGGTCAGCATTTCCTTTTTCGGTAACTGCCCGAACCTTTCTTCGATGAAACTGCCAACCGCCTTTAGTAGAAGGTCAACCGTATGTTCCGCATCGAGGCGCAACGCCTTGACACTTTGCCCTATTGCGAGGAGTTCTGGGTAAGAACGCAACAGACTACTTACCTCGATTGAACGAGGAAGTTCAGCCTCCGCGCCCTTAAAACCAACGATCTGTCGGAAGTCCAGTCGGTCCCGTTTGGCAAGGACGCGATTGATGCAAACGTTTGTGCCATTTACAAATGCCGCGGCGAAATATGGGATATTGAGGATATGCCGCAAGCGCCTCTTCACAGTGCCAACAGCTAGGCCAGCCAGGGCAAAGCAGCAATGGTTGGCTCCGCAGGTTACGACGACGGTCGCTTCTTCGCTACATTGGTCGCGCATCTTCTCCACCTGCATTGTCATCGGGCGCGTTCGCAACCTCGTTCCCTCAACAAGATCAACAATGTCGTTCTTTCGTGACCAAATGTCGCCGGCGTCGTCCAGGAAATTATGTCCCCTCCAAGTTAAGGATTCGCGGGTTTACCCGAGTCGCGAATACCGTTGCTGCCGGTGGTCATGAGGGGCCTGATTGTCCGATTTCGGGACCCATACATTATAGGGGAAAAATCGGTGCAATCGTGAACGATTCCGTGCCTTGTCGTAACCCCGTTACTGGCTTAAGGGCATCAAATCGGCTTCTGTGAACGAAACCACAGCGAGCCTCCTATCTCAGCACCTAGTGGCTGACTCCTCTTTAACTTCTTAGCCAGCAACTGCTTGCAACTTTTCCATATTTTCCGGACGATTTCCCCTATAATGTTGTGGTGGAAAAGACATCCGAGAATTGCTGCTCTCTTAGGCGATCTGGAGCCTTACCAGCTTGATGCCCTCATTGAATCCATCCGGCGCAACGATCAAGCCGTAAGGATTTTTGTCCACAAAGGCCAAATTATAGCCGGTTGGCACATTTACCTTGCCTGTCAAGAGCTAGGCAAAACGCCTGAAATCGTCCAGGTTGGGGGAACAGAGGACGATGCCCTCGCCAAGGCTCTTTCTGTCGAATTGAGCCGCAGGCATATCGATAAGCACCAAGTAGCTGCCATCTGGTTCGAGGCCGCCAAGTGCATTAAGCCTATCAAGGCGCTCATTGACCAAGCCGTTGCAGAAGCCAAGGCCCGCAGAAACAGCCAGCTCAAACGAGGCTCGGCCCGTTCCGCTCAACTTGATCGGATCGGCGAAAGTGCCGCAGAAATCGGCCGCAGGATTGGCGTGTCCGGCTCCACGGTCAAGCGAATATCAGCACTTAGCCCGACCTGGAGGACAAAGCTGGCCGCTGGGGAGACCGATTTCAACCACGCAAGGCAGTACAGCATTCGAGAAAGAAACCGTACAGAGGCCGCCAAATGCCCGCCGGTGAACCTGGGCGAAATAAGGATTTTGCAAAGCGATTTCCGAGAGCTGGACGTTCCAATCAATGTCCCTTTGATCCTCTGCGACCCGCCCTATGACGATGCCAGCTTGCCGTTATACCTGGACGCCGCCAAGATCGCAGCCCGGCACCTCGACAAAGAGAGGGGTTTCCTGCTCGCCTACTCTGGCATCCACCGGCTCCCCAAGGTAATCGAGCTACTTTCAGCCCATCTAAACTATTACTGGCAGCTCGTTTTGCCGTTCACGAATACCTCCGGCCATGTAAGAGCCAGGATTGTCCGTCGTGTTAGGAATTGCTACCGGCCTGTTCTGGCTTACTGTGCCGGTCCTCGTGCCAATCCTCCCAAGGTATTTGTCGATTGCCTCAAGCCTCGTAACCGTCAAAAAGAATGGCATCCAATGCAACAGCCCTTAGAGGACATTATCACTCTCGTGGAACACTTCACACGGCCCGGAGATTTAGTGGTTGATCTCTGCGGTGGAGCATTCACCGGCGCCATCGCGTGTTATCACGCCAAGAGGCGTTATCTGGGTTGCGACATTGATAGCCAGGCCGTGAAGGATGGACAGTTGCGACTAAGGAAGTTCGTTCATGAGGCTGGTTATTCTGACAAGTAATGCGTGAATCTAACAATGCGTGTTTTGACCACCCGTAGTTCGCTTAGTTTCCATCTCAAACGAGGCAAGGCCCGTTCCGCTCAAGCTGAGCGGATCGGGGACAGTAATTGGCCGTGAAATCGGCACGCTTAACTAACGAGTGGCGTAGCAAGCTGGCAGCTGGCCCTGGGACAAGGACATAAATTATGTGCTCCGGCTTTCGAGAGCTGGCCGTTCGAGCAGGCAGGTGCAGTCGCCGTATTCCCAGGCCGAAAATCGCGATTCCCAGCCATTAATGGGGGCAGAAGTCACCACGGTCCCTGGAAGAGCACTGAAACCATTAAGGCTTATTAAGTCTGTCCATGAGGTAGCTCAAGGAACGCTTATCAGCACCACCAAAGTGGCCAATAAGGGTTTTTCTCGGACAGGCCCACCTGAAAATCCTTATTAACTTGAGGGGAGACACGTGGCTGCGGCCGGAAGAGTGCAAATGTGTTCAGTAGCCAGGAGGCCAGAAAAGGCGGGAATTGAAGTGCTTAGGCGAAGGTTCCAGCTAATTTCTTATCAGCAGGCCCTGACACGCCTTCGAGTTAATAGTCCGATCTGGCCTGGGCCACCCGATCACCTCGTAAAACAGAGCCGACGAGGCGTAACTGGCTAGCTGAACGGGCTGTCTCCAGGCTCGCAACGCAGAAGTTGACTTTATGAAGGAGACGGTATCCGAGCCGATTTCAGGCAACGAACGGTCTCGGCGACCGGCTCAAGGACCGACTGGCGTCATTGCTGGTTCCCGAGTACCCTTTTGCAGACCTGGGTTATTAACCACAATCCATGCCGTTAATAAGTACGTCGGCCCGAGCAACTTGCTCGCTGGGGCTCTGGCCGCGGCTGGTCCGGGAATTCAAGGGGGGTGGGGTTGTTCCCCAAAGGTGACAGCAGTGACAGCAGAAACTCACAAGAAACACTCTTTTCTTGCTCTCTTGTCTTTCTTCTCTTCCTTAACTCATCAAGAAAAGAGAGGTAGGCGGCAGGTTTTACTGTCACTGCTGTCACCAGCCGTCACCCCGGACGCCTGCGATCGTCAATAATCCTAAAATCAGGCATGGAGTCGGGAGAAAGCCCTGCTACTGCCCAGCTAGCGAAACGAGCAATCTGTGTAATGTCATCGGGCGGCAGGCGTTGTCCGGAAGAACGATTGGTCCCTGAGCCGATTCACAAACTCCCCTTTGGCCACCGGCGTTACGTTCTCCGGGACCGCCCACCTGTCCGTCAGCGTGATAAACAACAATCGTTTCGAGTTCGTCCGCGTATAAGTGATCTCAACGCCCAGTTGACGCACCAAGGGCACGATACGCCGAAGCTGACTCCCCAGCTTGTTCGCTGCTCTCGGAAAATCTGATTGTCGGATAATTTCATCGCTCAACTGTTCCCGCAGATGGCCCCAAAGGTCATAAGCGGTTCCGGTCCACATCTGGCCAGCCTGGTAGCCAGCACGAGTCAGCCAACGCAACAGGCAGGTTGCGACTAAGTTCTGCTCGACCGCTTGGGCATTCAGGTCGTCGCGATTAGCCTGGTACGCCCTCAAGAACTGCCCCTGCTCAGCCATTCCGGACTCGCAGGCTGTCACCCAACGAGCCGTGCGTGCCATCCGCGGAGCCTTTTCCAGTCGAGTGTTCGCGTAATTACGAAGGCCGCGGCTCAGATCGTCAAGGAGCCCGCCCAGGATAAAGGGCAGCCGTTCGTGGAACCCCGGCCACAGCTGGTCTTCGTCTTTGCGTGAGTTGTCCGGGATCGGTGGAAGTGTCACCCGCATCGAGCGATCCAGTAAATCTGCACTCTCCGCGAAATCGGGTATACCATTGAAGCAGATTGGGCGGGCAAGGCCGAAGACCACCTCATCGTCCATCGAGTAGTGCTGCCGGACCCGCAGGCCAGTCCCCGTCGCCATGGCGGCTAGGGCGTCGGAAAGCCACTGGGGCAGAGTGGACACATTATCGAAAAAGAGGCCGAGACTCCTACTGGCCGAGATCGCCAACTCCCACTCATCCCGCTGTAACCGCGATACGCCTGCCTTGTGAACCGGATCAAGGACCGCCCGCAGCATCTTGGTCGCAGTGGATTTGGCGGACCCCTGCTCGCCGTTGATGAGGAGGATGCTGTAAGGCCCGTCGCCTTTGTAACAATCAAGCAGCCATCCTCGCAGCAGCGGCCAGTCCTCGTTTTCGATGTTGACGAACTTCCGAAGCTCCTCCAGGCTGCTCCCTGCGACTGGCTTCGGCAGCGGAGCCATGTTCTTGTGCCGGACGAAGGGCACGGGGCTTTCCGACAGGATTTTCCACCCATCGGCAGTCACCTCAACGACCTGGCCATCCCGGTTGGCGAGATCAAGAGAGAGCACCTCCCCGACCCGTGCGAGACGGTGGTGGACCTGACGAATCACCCCGCAGTTATGAGCCTGGGCCTCTATCACCGTGCTTGCATCAGACCGGGCGTTGCTGCACGGAATGAAGCCCGCTTCCTGTGCGGCGCCGGCCAGCCAACGGCGGAAATCCGTAGAGCAGATGCCGAATGTCTCCTTGCGGATGTTTCCTTGTACTGTGGCATAGCCGACCCCATCCGGTGTGGCGAACAGTTCTGCCCTGCCCAGGACCAGCTCGACCAATTTCTCGGCCTGGGATAGCTCCCGGCCCTTACCGTTCGAGGGTGTAGTGTTCTTCTTAGGCTGGATACCCAGCCATTTCATTACCGTCGCAACCACGTCATTGCCCACCAAGCCGGTGAGGGCTGGGAAACCCTTCACCGGTTCGGCCCCGCCGATCTTGTCAGCGGAGCTCCGCACGGTCCCGACTCGCATCGGCGCTTCGTCGTCCTTGGCGGCCCTGGCAACAGCCTCTACGAAGACTTCTGCTTCCTCCTCGCTAAAGCCGTTGAGCAGCAGACCACCGGCGAGGGCCAAGGCCGCGTCCTGTCTAACTCCCTCACCAGGCCAGAAACGGGCCAGGAGCGCCGCGGCAGCCAACCGGCCCACAGCTGCGAGCAGTCCATCGTAAGCCACAGCCCCCGGCTCCCCGAACTCGTGCCATAAGAGTTCTTCACCGGACGGGTGCTTCGACGGCGGCACCATCGTTTGCTGCCCGGTGCTTCGCAGTTCCACTATGCAGATCGTTTCTGATCCATGGGTAAACTCAAACTTTCGAGACTCGCCAGCGTTCCCGGCCTGATACCAGAAGTGCGATCTTGGCTTTCCCGGACGACCGTGGATCATCCCTGTTTTAGGCAGAAACGCTCCCGCAATCGCGACCGCTTCAGGCAAGTCGCAGTCCACGTCCACCAGATTGTTCGAGGGGCTGCCCGTGAGCAAGCCAATGTTGACCGCTTGGTGAATCGAGAAGTGGGTGTTGAGATGATCTTGAGTGGAGATGCGGATATGCTGCCATCCGCGTTCCTTTGGTGGCCGCTTCTGGCCTAAAAGGAGTGGAATCGGCATGTAGCCCCGGTCTACGTACCTCCCGCCCGTGTTCCTAACCGCCTGACAAACACTCTCCTGATTGCTATTTTGCATTGAATACCTCGCATTTTACTTTGACTCATTAACACTCCCTTTCCTGAGGCGTGTCTGGTCAGCAGGACTACGCAACCCGCTGTCCGAAACATGCATTTGGTAAAGTGTCTACCTTATAGTATCGACGAAGTGCTTTATTCTCGTTATCTTCTTACAAGAAAACTTGCCAACACTAAAGAATTGTTCTCGAAGTCACGATATATACTAAGACCTCTTTGGTAGTGCATTCTCAGTTGGAGGACAATGACAAGCAAGCAACAGCCCAAGCACGGAACAATCGCAGTGAGTCTGCGAGTGCCGCCGGACCTCGATCAGATCGTGAACAATATCACCTTCCTGGAACGGCGGAAAAAGAACGCGGTTATCTCCTTGGCGCTGGAAGAATACACTGCCCGGCATCACCCCGAGCTTCTGGAGTCGTACCGCAAGGCACTTGAACAACACGGAGACCGTGCCCAGGCTGCGACATCCGGTCCGATGAGGAGTGCTGTCGCTTAGAACGAGACAGACGGGGCGCAGGCCCCTACAGACGATTTTTTTGCAAAGAAGAAACGATGAATACGGTTTTTGACAAGTGCGGAGGCGCACAGGAAGGAGCGAGCCAGACGATTTTGAGCATCGACTCCGGAGTCCAGCTCATGAGCGTGAGGTTGGCTTTATTGCAATTCTTAATGTAAGGAGTAGACACAATGCCTAATGTATGTAAAAACGACTTGTTTATCTCTGGTCCGGTGGATGATCTGCAGGCGTTCCTGGCCGCGGCCAATGGAATGACGGGGCCTGGCGAGGACGACGTTCCCCTTGACTTTGGCAAGTTCATTCCTGAGCCACAGTACGAGAATCCGGATGATCGGCGTAGCTGCTACAACTGGCGGGTCGAGCACTGGGGGACACACTGCAATGCCGACCGGACGTTCGGCGATGACATCATTGGCCGCTATGTGATGCTTTCGTTTGTCACGGCGTGGGCTCCGCCTAAGCCCGTAGTGACCGCCATGGCGAAAGCCTATCCCTCCCTAGAGTTTGCGCTTACCTATTACCGAAAAGGCTGGGGTGTGGCTGGACGGGTACGCTATGAGCACGGTGTAGCTGTGTATGATGTCGAACGGCCTTATTCCGGCAAGAAAGGCGGTTAAGTAAAAATTGAGCCGATTTTTCTCGACCTGAGAAAGTCCTGGGGACAGGTGGTCGCCGGCCTGCCCCAGGAGCAAGGCCACGTCCTCATTTGTGTCACAGAATTGTTCGCTTACGCCCGCACGCCCCCATGCACAAGTTGGGTCCCCTTTGATGCTTCGCTGTGCTTTGGCGAAAATCGAGGGGACTCCCAACAGCGGAGTCTCATGCAAGCGCCTGGCCTTGCCTTGGTGTCCCGCACGGCCCGCAGAGTTCTGTGAACGTTGCCCTCAACCTAGTCTCCGCCTCAGGGGATTGCTTGTCTGGCAGCGAAGTTGAACAAATCCCGCCCGTGCTTCCAGCCAGACACCGCTCCTCATATTCTAGTCCATCTCCATCCAGCAATGTTTCCACCTGGAGTATTGCAATAGTTCGCGGCGAAGGGGCGGTAATACGCATTCTCCACGATGCACTGCCGACAAGGCTTCCTCTTCTCGGGCATGGTTCGCTCTCCCGTCATTTCTCTAACTCTTTGGCCTTCTTCTCGAACAACTCCAGCCAGCCAAGCGTCAGCGCATCCGAGATCGTCTTGGACCCCCGTAACTCTTCGGGCGGCTTGCCCCAGTAAAAGCCGATCCAGCCTGCGGCGTGATTCCTCGACGCCTCGATGAACTCTTCAAGCTCCCTCGCGGAGCACGCCAAGGGAAATGTCTCCTCGATCAGTACAGGCTTGCCGATCGCAAAGCCCGCCAAGGTCTTCAACGCCTCGTCCAACTGGCCCTTCTTGGGATACAGGTGGACGCTGATGAAATCGAGGTCGTCTGCCACCTTCTCCGGCACGAAGCCCGAAGTCAAACCGGGGCGATTTAGACTCCAATCCACCAAGCCCACCGTAATCAGGTGCCGCTTGTCCTTCTCCCGGATGGCAGTGGCCAGGTGGTGAATCCACTGTCGGGCGATGTCGGGCCGGGGTCGGCCTGCCTGGTCCAGCGTGATGAACTGGACGAAGTGCTTTCCGCCGAAGGGAGGCCCTAGCCAATCTTTTCCCTTGCCTCCAGGGACCACCGGCTCGTTCATGAGGTCGTAGCAGAAGACGACGGGACTGGCGGCGCAGCGGCCGGCCACGGCCTGCCAGAAACGGGCCTGCACGGCCCAGCGCTCTTTTTCGGAGAGTTTGTCATACCAGGCGGGCACGTCTTTCTTGTGGTAGCAGCCCAGGCCGGTCAAGTCGAGGTAAAGCCGCAGGCGCTCGGCCAGTTCCAGCAGGTTGGCTAGGCGGTCCAGCGCCTTGCCGTTGGGCTTGTCCGGGCCGTCCAGGAATTTGCCAAGCTGCAAGTGGACCCGAACGACGTTGGCCCCCAGCTTCTTCATCTGGCCGAAGTGCGCCTCGACAGTAGGCCACTGATCTTCCCAATGGTCTTCGAGGAGCCGCCCTTTGTCGTCGTGGTCGTAGTTGAAACCCCAGGGTACGAACCAGCGATCGGACGGATCGAGGACGAACCCCTTCTTGTCCTTGGAGACGGCGACCCACGGCATTTCGTTCGGCTTCGCCTGGACAAGCGCGCCACGGAGGAAGACCACCATCAGGGCCATCGCCATGAGTTCCCTGGTCATACGATCTCCTTCCGGTTGGTCAACCCCCGGCATCCACTCGGCCCTACGCCTCGTCCCACCACCAGCGCAACAAGTCCCGGCTCAAAGCCGTGCTGACCGATTCAGTCGATCTCCTTCACGGCGTTGCGTGACGGGTGGTTCATGACACCGATCTTCATGGAAAGCCTCTCCCGGAACTCAGGTCGATGCGGTTATTTTAGCGGCGCTCCGGTAGAATGGACTCAGGAAGAACGCCATGCCTGAGCCAATTCTCACCATCGGCCACTCCACTCATCCCCTGGATCGGTTCCTGGCTCTGCTTGTCCAGCACGAGGCCGAGGCACTGGTGGACATCCGACGCTTCCCTGCCTCAAGAAAGTATCCACACTTCAGCCGAGACAATCTCGCTGCGGCCTTGCCGAAGTCAGGCGTGGAATACCTCTGGCTGGAAGCCCTGGGAGGTCGTCGGCACAAGCAGCGGGATGAATCCCCGAACCTGGGCCTTGAGAACAAAGGATTTCGGAACTACGCCGACTACATGCTCACCGGCGAATTCCGAGAAGGCGTGGAGAAACTGCTGGAGGTTGCCCGACAGAAGCGGACCGTGATCATGTGTGCGGAGGGGCTTTTCTGGCAGTGCCATCGGCGGCTGGTCAGCGATTTTCTGGTTGCTAACGGGGTGACGGTTCAGCACATCATGCCGACAGGCGAGTTGCGACCGCACAAGCTGACCAGCGATACGGTGATCAAAAGCGGGCAAGTGACCTACCCAGGTGAAAAGTCGCTCTTCACCTGAGCCGTTGACTGGCCCTCGACCACTGCTCTACGCATCGCCGCCGCTGAGTCCGTGGCAAACCGCTTCTGGACACGCCGTACCCACGGATAACCGATGCGTGCCAGAAAATGTCGAGGCCGGGAGAAAGCCAAGATGTCGTACCAAACCGCAAGGTCCTCCTCATGCCACTCCACGGTGAACCGCTCTTCACCCGACTCGGCGTGTTCCGGCAGCGTGCCGTAGGCGAAGCCATACCGCTTGATCGGCCCTTCCTCATCTACGATGTAAACGATCCGGCAGGCGTTCAGCCACCAGACGCCGAAAAGCCGGGCGATCACCGCCACGACCTGACCCGCCTGGATCGGCGTATCCGGGGGGCATGTCTCCACCCAACCCAGGCGAAAATGCTCCCATCGCTCCAGGGCAGCCCTGGCCGCTGCGAAAGTCCTGGCCCCTTCACCAAGCTTCATCCGGGTGCGATCCACGATGTATCCGGCTGGCGGTGCCGTGGTGGTTGCACCGACCGCCGCGTAGGTCAGGTTGAGCCTGGCCTGCACAGCCAGGAATGCCTGGATCGTTTCCGCCGTTGGCCTGCGCAACAACAACATCGATGCCCCTCGAACACCTTCCTGACCGCCCTGTTATTCTTAGAACCGGCGGGCCGTAAGTGCATAACACGAAGAAATTTCGCTCCGTGGAACGACGACGGATGACGAGAACCAGCCCCTGATCCTGCTCACCGCCAGCAGTGGTTACATCGGCGGTCGGCTGATCCCGCTACTGGAGAGGCAGGGCGTGAACTTGTGCTGCCTGGCCCGCAGCCCAGAAAACATGCGGCCCCATGTACAGCCCGGCACCGAGATTATCCAAGGCGACGTGCTGGACGCGGCTTCTCTCGACCGGGCGTTGGAAGGCGTTGTGCCGCCTACTACCTTGTCCACTTGATGTCCGGCTCCAAGGACTTCGAGAAGGAGGACCGCCAGGCGGCGATTGCCTCTGAGACGGGGCTTCGTAATATTACTGCACGAGCTTTACAACCACTAAACGGAGGAGATGAAATGCCACGAGGGATTCCCAAGAACAAGGCCAATGGCATGAGCAAGATGGACTGCATGCGCCGAGCTTTGGCCGAATTGGGCGCCGATGCACAGAACCAGGACATCCAAAAGTTCCTCAAATCCCAGTTGAGCCTCGACATGGACGTTAAGATGATCTCGGGTTACAAGACCTACTTGAAAAAGGCGCGGAAGAGTGCAGCCATCCGTAAGCCAGGAATACCCGCAGCCGCCGCTCCTTTGGTTCCTTCGATCGCAGACGGGATCACGCTGGACGATATTCGAGCGGTGAAGCAAGTCGTCAATAAGATTGGGGCCGATAAAGTTCGGAGTTTGGCTGCAGCGTTAGGCGATTAGACTCCGGTCGGGAGACCAGCATCGTCACCGCGGCAGTTTCGTTTACCCTTCTCAAGGCTTGCGTTCCATCTGCTCCCTCAAGAAGGCGAGCACACGGTCGTGGGTCTTTGCCACGACCGAAGGCTTCGCCCCGGCCAAGCCATGCCCGGCGTCCTTGATCGTCATTAGTTCGTGCTGCACGCCTTTATTGTCAAGTTCCTTCGCCCTCATCTCGGACTGGTCAGGTCATGTCGTCGGTTGTAACTTTGCCGATGCCTCTGCCAGGCGCTGGCGCAGGCGAGTTTACGGGAGTCGTCGTTCATATAGGCATCCGAAAAAATCTGCCACATATTGGAACGCGCAAAAGCCCAGGAAAACCGTGAAAACTCGCCTCCGTGAATTTGGAGATTTTTTGCGATGAGCCATATTCCCTCCTCTTCCGTGAAATGTCGCGAAGTCCTCGGTCACGCTATTCGGCAAGGGTCTGGCCGAGTGTTGTCAGTCGCGACCGATGGCCGCAAGTTGCTCGGCAGTGGGAAATTCCTCGACGAGATAACGCTCCGGATAGATTTCTTGGGGTGCCATGAGATCGCCCACTAATCGCTGCACTCGGTCCCAGTCCGCTCTGGCCACGACGCTTCCATCCTTCTCGCCCTTGGGAACGAAGAAATAGACCTGATCCGCTTTCGGCAGAAGTGAATTCAAACCCTGAGACCAGACACAGTAACTGTGCGCTCTACGTGTTTCCTCATTCCTGACCGCAGAAAAGGACGCAACCCAAACGTTCTTCCCGGTCTTCTGGTGTAGAGCGTCCAGCACGTCTTTTTGTTCTGCATAGTCCCGGCCAAAAGACTTCAACTGCAACAAATTGAACTGGTCATACAGCGGGTGTTCGGTATCCGGGAGCCAGGGTTCCCAGGTTTCGTTATCAAACGTAAAGGCAAGGCCGGTTATCATGCGCGGATGATCCAGGTTCTTCTCTGCAAGTATCGCCATGCGAGCAAGCCCAGGCTCGTCCTCCGATCCCGCCACGATGAGCATATCCCGGTTCGGAGCCATTGCAACATGGTTACCCTTGACGCGCCGGGATTGAATGAGGTCGGCCAACACGAGTCGAGTTGCATCGTGATTGTCTCGCCACGGAGAAACCCACACGCCTGGAAACGGGCTCTCCCAGTGGTCCTGGCTAATTTGGCTAAGATTCTCACACGCAGCATTGAAGGCTTCCTCAAAGCCGCGGCCCCAATCGGCAAGGTGGTGCTGCTGCACCTGCATCATCGCTTCCGGCAAATCGTAGACCAGGCTGACCGCAAGATGCTCGGCAACTACTCGATACGGCCAATCGATGGAGAGTCCGTCGAGCTGAGCCTTTAATTGAGTGCTCTCGAAATAACAACGATTGCGCACTGCCGGAAGAAGGTCAGGGCCAACATCCTCGAAGCTGTCTGGGATACTCTTACGATTAGCGAACCAGCTCCGCACGTAAAGCCGCAGTGCTCCCGGCCGTTGTGACGCAGGGGCGGTGCAGTATTCCCGGTAGATATTGGCCAGGTTGAAGAATCGCTGTTCCTCCCCTTCGACAACCAGACGGAATTCTCCGGCATCGTAACGGATGGCAACCGTCTCGCCCGCCTGCCTGATGGCGTCTGAAAGCAGCTGGGCAAACTTGTTCTTGCTTGGTGGACCAAAGAGTTTGTCGAAGAGACCCATACCAGTACCAGTGGCCTTGAACGGGGCTTTCGAGTGCCAGCGCCCCATCACGCGAATGAGCGCCACGCCGCGATTGAGTCCGAGGCTTCCCTATTTCGGGACTTGCATTGCCTCGAATTTCGTTGTCACTTCTTCATGCCAAAATGCAGCTTCAGGAAGTCGATGACCTTCATGGGCGTTCCACCGCCGATCCGCCTGTTCCCGGCATAGAGCTCACAGGGTATTCCGAGTTCGTCCATCTTTTCCTTCAGAGCTTTGCCGAACAAGGGGTGATGGATGCCAATGCCCATGTTGGTGATCTCGGCGTCCATCGGGCTTGAATAAGAGAGAAGAACTGGCGGATCATCCTTGCTCAGATGATTGACAGCGGAAACTTCCTCGAACAGCTTGTACTTCTCGGCGGAGAGGTCATCCAGTCTGTCCAGGTCCGCGTCGAAGAGTTGTCGCAAGGGACCAATCTTGTAAACGTCCTGTCCGGGGAACAGCTTGCGTATGAATCGCGGATCGTAGGACGTTTGACCGTCGAATACTGCCATGCAGGTCAGCCGGGTGGACTCTCGTAATACGGGGTCTTCGTTTTTTGGATCGGCCATATCGTCATGGAAGCCCAGCCACAGGGAGATTCCGGCGCCTGCGGAGCCGCCGGTGGCGGCAATGCGTTTCGGATCGATGTGCCACTCCTTGGCCTTGAACCGGAGGAACTGGATCGCCCTGGCGCCGTCCTGGAATGGAGCGGGGGCGATCGCTTGATTGGAAAAGCGATAGGTGATGGCGGCAACCGAAATCCCTGACTCCAAACATTCCTTGAGAAGTTGCGGCGCCACGCTCTTGTTGCCGCCGAGGAAGCCACCGCCATGGATCGAAACCAGCAGCGGCGTCGGCTGCTTTGAGTCGGCCTGCCAGAAATCCAGGACGTTCCTCTGGTGCGGGCCGTATTTGACATCTCGGTGGGTCGGCTGCGAAACTCTCGCCTGGGGTTGCGGAAGATCGCCATGAAGCAGCGTCTCCTTCCGTGACGTAACCACCCTGCCTTCTTTGTCCAGTGCGGCCAGTTCCAGCGTGTAAATCCCAGGCGGAAGGTCGAACAATTCCCAACTGCCCGTCCAAAGGGTGAAGCCTGTTCCGTCCAGGGATTTCCGAGAACCCAGTGTCGTCTTTGTGACTCTACCTTCTCGGTCAACGATCTTGCCTTCGATTTTGGCTACCGACGCTTCGATGCTGGGCGATAGACAAACCGTGCCGTAAAGCCAGGCATAGTTGGCAGATTTCGTCAGACTCAAAGGGAGCAGGGAACGTCCAAAGGGCTTCAAGGCCTGCGGGTCAAGTTTCTCAACCAGTTGCACCCGGCCAAACGCAGAGGGAGTTGATACAGCAGCAGGAGAAGAATAGACGAAGGTGCGATCCACCCGTTGCCCGCCGTCGCTACTGCATAGTTCACACTCGATGCCGACGACTTCTCCTACCTTAGCGGCAAAATTCCGGAAGTTGGCCCACGGCAGCTTGAATTCGGCGGTGTAGCCCCAGGCGGTCTTTGCACCCGCAACCTCGGCTCCTTGCAGCTTGAAGTCCTTGAAAGCTGGGAGATCACGAACGCCCAGTCGGGGCTTCACGTCCGTCTTCGTGAAGGGCGTCCAGAACATATGCAAGGTTCCGGGGCCGAACTGCGCTGCGCCGAGTTCCTGACTGCGGCGGGTATCCAGGTAGAATTCGACCGCATCGCCGTTCCAGATTTGATTATCCGCTCCGAAATGGGCCGGGTGCTGATCGAGACAGCGCAGGCCGATGTAGAGGTTTTCCTCGTCCCACGGAAAGAGAAACTGTCCACCGCGGTTTGCGAAGTCAGGATGGCCGACGTGGACCGGCGTGACGAAGGCGCCGTCCCACTCGTCAAGGTTCCCATCCAGTGTAATGGGCTTCTGAGCCTTCGGGATCAAACCAACGATGGCCTTATCCTGGGCTGGGGCAGAACTGGCAAAGAGAGCCCCCAGCACAATGACCAGAATCGGCGCTTTCAAGGGATGCGGCATCTTGAATCAACCTCCAGGCGACGGACAGTTTCAATGGCCCATGCCAGTCTATCCCTCCCACGACAAGAGAGCCACGCTGAAGCGGGCCGGTACAATGCCACTTGCATGATCCCGATGCTTTCTTGCTTGAAGGAGGCGTGAGCAATGCCAGAACCGTCACCCCAGGAACAGATCAGCCGGATGCTTAGCGGCTACTGGATTTCCCAGGCACTTTATGTCGCCGCCAAGCTGGGCCTGGCCGACTTGCTCAAGGATGGCCCCAAGACTGCCGAGGCATTGGCCTCGGCCACGAAGTCCCATCCGGGATCGCTTTATCGTCTGCTGCGTGGCCTGGCAAGCATCGGAGTCTTTGCCGAGGACAATCTGCACCACTTCTCTTTGACGCCTCTGGCCGAATGCTTGCGGAGTGACGTGCCGGGATCGCAGCGCTCCTTGGCGGTTATGACCGGAGAGGAGCACTATCAAGCTTTCGGGCAGCTTCTCTACAGCGTGCAGACCGGCAAAATTGCCTTCGACAAGCTGTACGGGATGCCGGTATTCGATTTTCTCCAGAAGCACCCAGAACAGGCCAAGATTTTCGATGAAGCGATGGTCGGTGTCCACGGTAGAGAAACGGCAGCCATGCTGCATGCTTACGACTTGTCCGGCATTCGGGTACTGGCTGATATCGGCGGGGGCAATGGCAGCGTCCTCACCGCCGTTCTGCGAGAGTATCCAGCCATGCGAGGCATCCTGTTCGACTTGCCGGGCGTGGTCGAGCGGGCCAAAACCAATTTCCAGGCTGCTGGCTTGTCTGAGCGCTGCCAGGCGATCGGAGGCAGCTTCTTCGAGTCAGTGCCACAAGGCGCAGACGCCTACCTGCTGCGGCACATCGTCCATGATTGGGACGACGAGAAGGCGACAACGATTCTCCGCAACGTACACCGGGCGATCGGTGCAGGCGGGAAGCTGCTGGTAGTCGAGAGCGTGATCCCGCCCGGCAACGAACCGTCGTTCGGCAAACTCCTTGACCTGGCGATGCTGGTTATTCCTGGTGGCGAGGAGCGCACGGAGGACGAATACCGGAAGCTCTACGAGTCTGCTGGGTTCAGGTTGACCCAGATCGTGGCGACGAAGGCCGAGGTCTGCGTGATCGAGGGGAGGAAGGGGTAGCGTCTGTTTCTGGGTGTGGGCGCCACCGCGAGAATCGCGATCTTGTCAACGTCTTGTCGCCGAGGCGCTTTCACCACGAATGTCTTTCCAGTATTCATCGGCCACGTCGGGGTCGATCTCGACCGGGCCAGAGCCAGCCCAATGACGGTCCTGGCCGTTCTTCTTCGGGCCAGAAATCCAGTATTCCTCGCCCGTTTCCACGTCGAAGTAGTTGCCAGCGATCCCTCGACCGCCGCAGGACCGGAACTGCTTGTCCTTGTAGTACAAGGTCCGACCACTATGCGAGAAGTGAACCCGACCAATGTGAGCCGGGCCGCTATCGCCGTGTCCTTCTTTCAGCTCTATGTACATGATGCGTGTCTTGGTCCTGCCCATGTTCCTTCTCCGCACAAGCGATTTCTTGACCGCGAAGCCGCGGTCCGCTAGTAGAACAGCGTAACTCCATTCCAGACCCGGTAGTATTTATTCCCGATTTTCACGGCCTGCCTCTTCTTCATTAGCGATTCGCCCAGAACAGGATCGAGGGGGCCGCCTTCAGGGGGCTGACGCTTCGTCGCACATGCTTTGTGGGCGGCTGAACTTGACGACCCTTCAGAAAGGCAGCAAGGTCATCGCGACTGACTCGGTATCGTGGGCGAAAGCCGTTACCGAGGTTTACTGCACTCAACTCCCCACGACGAATCCAGCCCAGTACCTTATCTGGTGACACTCGCAGAAGTTTCGCAATCTCAGGTGGCGTCAGGTAGGGATTGCGACGCTTCGTTCATTTTGCTGACGTGCATCATCGGGCAATCCATTCTCTCGATGCAGACATTGGTTGCAATGCTCTACCGACTTCTTGACCATGGCCTTCCATACCGCTCGGTCCCGATCCAGCATGGGTCGCCGTCCCGTAACTCTGCCCGCGCTGGCGTAGTTCACGGAACGAAGACGGTCATTCCCAGCCTTGTTCTGGCTCACGGGAAAAAACTGCGTAAGAAGTTCGCCAGCGTTCCTTCGTAAACCCCTTCGGCAAGGAATTCCTGGCCCTGCTGGTTGCCCCAACTATAGTAAATGACGGTCTTGCCGCGATACTCGCACAGGTCCACGTCCGAGTTGTTAACGTTCTTCGCTTTAGCAACGGCCCTCCACTGCTCCCGCGTCAGCTTCGGGTTGGCGATCCTCTTGTCCTCGTCCGAGAAGGCCAGCACGGGGTTGAGGGGGCTCGACTCCCAACGCTTCAAGTCCTTCGAGCGGACGATGTGCGACTCGTAGAATGGGCCGGGGCGGGCCTCAAGGTAGATCATGTAGAAGTAGCCGTCGAAGTAGCGGAGGGCTGGGCAAGCCGTGTATTTCTCCTTCGAGTAAACGCACTCCTGGGGAAGCAGCTTCCAGGTGAGCAAATCCTTCGATTCGGCAAAGAAGATGGTGAACGGGACACCGACTACTTCCTTCGGCCCGCCGACCTCGACCGCCATGACATAGCGGCCATCGGCCTTGCAGACCGACGTGTTGAACAACTCCCAGCCAGGCAGGTGCAAGGCCACGCGCTCGTCCCATTTCTCCATGTCCTTCGAGTTGAACACGGTGATCCTCGACCCGCCCCACTTGTCCACGCCGTAGGCATAAACCGTGTCGCCCTCCACGAGGGCGCAGCCGAGATGCTGGCCCTTGGCTAAGGCCGGGGTCGCCTTGCGGGTCGCCACGTCGATGAAGCGAAAGTATGAGGCCCCGGTTTTGTTGGCCTGGTAGTTGTCCCGGACGTACTCGAAGCGGTAGAGCCGGTCCTTGAACACCACGGGCGTCGTCTCGACCATCAGGAGGTCGAGGGTGCCGAGCTTCTTGATGATTGGTCTCTTGCCGCTCTCGGCCCCCGAAGAGTTTAGCGCAGCGACTCCAAGAACGAAAAAGACGAGTGTGCTCCTCAGCTTCACGACGCTGTTACGGTGTTTCATTGCGTTGCCCTCGCTTCCGTTCACTGAGAAAAACTCCCACTGGTGCTCGCACGCAGGCTTCAGACCATCCTTGCAAATCGAGCAGGCGATAAGCGCCACAAAATTGAAGGCCGGAATTACAAGTTGGCAAACTTCTGGGCCAAGGTGGTCTGAGGCCTCTCACGAGAGCTTCGATACATCCTTGCTTTTGTTTCAGAATTGTTTGCTTACGGCCGCACGCCCGCCCCGCAAAACTTGGGTCCCCTTTCTGCCGATTCCAGTGCCGCTGGAAAAAGGCCGAAAATCCAGTTTCATCGGCTTGGGATTGAATGATCTCGGTGCGGTCCATGACGGTCCTCCGCGTTACAGGTGGTCAGCATCTGCCTTCTTTTTCCGTTCCTTCGTCCATTCATTTTCCCCGGCAGTTGCAAGCCGTAACGCTGCCGTGATATTCCGCCAGTGCGTCCCGTGCCAGAAGACGTGCTGGCAACGGGCACATTCCCAGAAATTCTCCAGCCAGGCGAGTGCGGGGCGGCACGCGATTTTCAACCAGCTCTTTCGGCACTTCGACCAATTCTCCTCCGCAAGCCATGCAGCGTGGATCATTGAGCTGAAGATGCAGTTTTTCAAGGACGTGACGAAGCTGTTGAATGGGACTCACCTGAAGCGGAACGAATAGGGCAGGCTGCATGTTGTCCCTGATCACCGCAAAACGAAAAATCCCCATGTCCGAAGAGAGGAGCGTGCGTCCTTCGTGCCGCGACAGGCGGATCAGGTCGTGGTCGTGGATGCCTTCTTGCCAAGAAGTATCATAGCCGGCAGCACGCAGCCATCGTGCCAGGCCGCCCAGCATCGCGTCACAGGCGAACCGGGTTTCAACGGAACTGTCCATAGGGGCACGAATATTGAGCGTTCACACCGGCCAAGACTAATTACCATCGAGGCGGTGCGGGTACTTCGCTAACGGCACAGCGAAAGCAAGACTCCACCGTGAAACCGGGCTGCAAGGACCCCATTCAATGTCGGCTTGGATCATTCCTTACCGAGGACCAGATCGAGCACCCAACATCCCCGGACGTGCGGCCCCGGCTGGCCACAGTGGCTCAGAATGTCAGCGTCAGTCCACCCTGCTTCTTGAAGAGTGTCGGCAAGGATGGGCATGCGGTCAAAGGCTCGCTCATCGTAAATGGCCTGGGCCAGCTTCGGAATGGTCCCGCTCTTCCAGGCAAGCCAAGCAGTCTCCACCGCAGGCATCTTCCGAAAAGGGTTGCCAAAAATGTCACGGAGAATAAGAGCCTGTTCATTGCTGGCAGCATCCGAGTCAGCATCAACACTAGCATATGCAGCCGCGAAAAAAGCAAACTCAGCAGTGGCAAAATCCCAGCCAGAATAGGTGGCTTCTCGGGCAGAAACCGTGAGGGCAGCTTGGGCAGCTGAGAACACGGCCAAGCCAGAAATGGGAGCATAAGCAGCAGCTTCCCGAGAAGCAGCAAGCTCCCCTTCTGAAGCGTTGCCATCTGCGAACCGTTCAGCACACTCCACTGCCCTCCGGCACGGTTCGTCAGGGAATATCTGCCACACCTTGCGGCAGCAGGCCACGGCGAACAACCTCCTCTTGCGTTCCTTGTCCTGAGCCCGCAGGTGCAGGTACTCCAGCATCGGGACTGGATTCATGCAGGTCAACCACTCTTGCTCGGTCATGGCGTCACTCTTTCGCAAGAAGCGAATCCAAAACCCAGCAGCCTCGGACGTGTGGCCCTGGCCCTCTGCAATGGGAGAGGATTGCGGCATTATCGCAGCCGGCTTTTTCCAGGGTGTTGGCTAACAGCGGCATGAGACGCCGACGAGAAAGAGCCGCCAACGGCTCTTCTGGATCATTTCGCCGCCGCAAGTCTTGCACGTCATGGCCACTGCCTTCGCCGTTTGGTCCGTGAAACCCGATCATCAAGTAGCATGCCATTCCCCTGTGCCGCTGGAATCGCCCTGCTCGACTAGAATAATCACGAAGCGGTAGACCACCCTCACCGAGGAAAGCGGCCAACCCATGATGACGGAGCCACAATGATCCTGCAAGAAAATCGGCATCCGCCAGTCCTGCGGTGGGCATTCGGCATTGCCGGTCTCGTCGTCCTTTTGGCTGGCTGCACCCAATCATCGCAGCCGGCCACTCCAGGAGACCAGGCCGGTACAAAGGCCCAACTGCCGGAAATCTCGGCCTTCCTCACCAAGCCGTCCGACCGATTCCTTGTGGACGTGAAGGAAGTCAGCAGGGGCCATCCCCTCCTGGGCATAAAGTCTCCCCACCCTCATGGCGGTGCCCACGTCCATTTCGACAACACCAAGAACCGCTGGCCCAAGGGCATGGACGAACCCGCTAACTACCCGGCCATTTATGCCGTGGCTGATGGTGTTGTCGGTCGCATCGACACACGGTTCGCCAACGGTGGCAACGACCGATATGGCGTCGATCTGATCTTTGCGAAGGACAAGACGGGGGCGGCGTGCCGGTTCTGCTACTCCATCGAGCCGATGTGCCCGGAGCCGTCCGAGGGCTTCTACAAGAAGTTCCTGCTCGTCAAAGAAGGCCAGAAGGTGCGCAAGGGTGACGTGATCGCCTACCTGTACACGCCGCCGTCCAGCGGAGACGGCTGCCACATCCATTTCCACTTGATGATCGACGGCAAGAAGGGCTTTCTGGCCCCGGCTATCTTCACGCCGGAGATCGTCAAGGCGTTCCACAAGCAGTGCCAGGGCTTCAAGGGAAGCAACGACGGCACGCCGATCCCACCCTGCATGGGCTACCGCATCGGGGCCGAGGAGAACCCCTTTGGGAGTGGGGTTAAGGAAGAGTTATGAGGATGGAGGGCCATGAGAGCATCGCACGAGCGACGTAACTCATAGGAGGGCAGGCAATGGCAAGGAGCGAAAAAGGAATGCCGAGAAAACCGGCCACCAAGTTTCCCAACCTGCGCAAGAAGCTGCAGAAGGTCAAGACCCAGACCGGGCAGGCCAAAAAGAAGTAAGACCGAGCGGTTTATGCTGGAGCATATTCATGCCTCGTGTCAGTGCTGGACTGTTGATGTATCGCATTCACGAGGGCACGTTGCAGATGCTTCTTGCCCATCCCGGTGGTCCCTATTTCAAGAACAAGGACGAACTGGCTTGGACGATTCCCAAGGGTGAGATCGAGCCGGGCGAAGACTTGCTCGAAGCCGCCAAGCGGGAGTTCAAGGAAGAAACTGGCGTCAAGCCAACCGGCCCCTTCATCGCTTTGACGCCGATCAAGCAAAAGGGAGGCAAGATTGTCCACGCCTGGGCATTCAAGGGCGACTGCGATCCAAGTGCAATCGTCAGCAACACCTTCACGATGGAATGGCCCCCAAAGTCAGGACGACAGATGGAGTTTCCTGAGATGGACCGAGCGGACTTCTTTGACGTTGCTGCGGCAAGACGGAAGATCAAAGCCGGGCAAGAGGCATTGATCGAGGAGCTTGAAAAGATTGTCGAGGAGGAAGCCTGAACGTGTCGTGACCTCCCTGGTTCGCCGACGAACTTGGCGGCTCGCACATAGTCTGCCCCAGAGCTTCGTCCCGTAGGCGGCGGGGGAAGACTATTCCATAGCTGGCGTTAGCCACCCTCCGGGGGGCTCTGTTACAAGCGGAATTTCCTATTGCCTATCGGCACTCTAGCTAGGGCCGAGGTAGCCCAAGGTGCTTGGCGAAGAAGGCCAGCATCACTTTTTCGGCTTTCTCGTCGTCCTTCCCCTTCAATCCGTGACCAGGCATCCAGCCCCGGGCTTGCGACTTGAGCAGCGGTCACGATCTTGCCTCATTCGGCCCAGCCTCCTTCGGTTTCCACTTGCCGCCCTGCCCCGAACGAATCGAGCGGCCTGCCTCGCAAGATAGTAGTGCAGATGTATTCTCTCTCTGCGTCCAACCAGTGCTGAACGTCTCTGTCGTGAGGGCATCCTTCATTCAGCCATCGAAAGTAGGCGTTCTCCGCAACCCATCGGGACCGGGCTACATCCGAACAAGCCAGCGGTGGGTCGATCTGCGCTAGGATGTCCTCCAGGGCATTGGCGGTAGAGTAGGGCGCTCTGGTTAAAAGTGCTTCGACCGTCTTGGTGATAAATCGCACGGCCTTTTCAAGTTCAGCTTTTTCAACGTCTACGAGTCCCGCATGGATGCACTCGCTCCTTGCCTTGTAAAGTTCCTCCATCTCCTTCACCCGTCCCTGCGCATCTGCATCGGATTCAGCGATCAGCTTCGATACTCGCCTCGCCAGTTTGGTCTTCTTTCCTGCTGATTCACTTTCCTCGATGAGCAGCGCTTCGAGCGCCGTCACAAATGCGACCAGGCGAATCGAGGCAGATGGGGCGAGTGCGGCTTGTCCGATCCATTCGAGTGCGGTGGCAAGCCGTAGCTGCAACTCGTTTCGAGCCGACAGGTCGAGGCGGATCAGCCTTTCAAGTTCATTCCAGGCCGGCGCCTGTCGGAGAATCGACAGGGGAAGCCCGACCCCACTGCCACCCGACTTGTTCGTTGCGCAACTTGGCTGATCTACACGAATCACGATGCTGTGATCGTCCAGTTCATATTGATTGCGCAACCCCACTTCCGGGAAAGTGCCAAACCCAAAGCCAATAGCAATTTGGGCGTACCTAAGTAAATTGATGACTTCTTCAATTCGGCTTCGGCCTTTGGCCCTGGCGTGGTCCTGATCGGTAGCACGCACTCTTGCCACGGCAACAGGCTGCCCTCGCAGCGCCGCCTCATGCTGAACCCAGCTTTGAAAAAGCGGGGCGTTGGCCGGTGGGTTGTAGCGCCCGGTTGCAAAACGACGCCCCCAAAGAGCGAACTGGTGATCGTCCATCAAGTAGAAGCGACATTGCCCAAGCGTGAAGGGACCCTCCGAACAGTTGACCCCTCTGACGGCATAGACGACTTCCCACTCGCCCTGCGAAGCGAAACTCTGGAGGAATTGAAGAACCTTTTGTCGCAGATGCTCGTGAACCCGTGGAAGCGGCGTGCCCGCATCCTTCTCCTCCACGACGTAGTTGGTAAGGTGGTCGATGCACTTTTCTAGCGGATAGTAGTCGATAAGTGGGACCAACTTCCGAGCGGCGCTGCTAAATGGTTCCAGACTCTCCGACTTGAGCAGAAAACTCTGCCCGGATGGCCCTTTCCGAAAATGCCCTGCTCCCACTGTGTAATTGTCGGGAACAATACTCTTGAAGGCCAACATCAGCCAGTTTGCAGCCTGCTTCGCTGCTTTTTCAGGACTCATTCGACGCTCCTCGGTCCAAACCCTTCAGACGTGCCACTTCTAAACTAGTTGGTCTTGTCATCGCCTGCGGCAGTGGAGGGCTATCAGTTTACAAAGACACCCCGTTGCCTTCGATGGTTCGTTTCGCCCCGTCATGGTCGTGTGACTCCGCAGCGGCATCCATGAAGGACTCGGCGTCCCGGAGAACCTGAACGGTCTTCTCGAAATCGAGCCGCCCCTGGCCGTCCGGCTGGCGGTAATCGGCGGCCAGCAAGGCAACCGTCATGCAATCCCCTGCCTTCCTTCTCGACCTCTTAATCTTGACCCCTGAAGTCCCGTTGGGCCGCATCAGGGCGTGGTTCCACTCCAGCCACTTGGCGGCCTGGTGGGCTTCGGCAGGGACGTTGATCTTGAAGCAGAGTTTGGCCCACTCCAGTTGCAGGTACTTGTCGCCCCGCCAGTGCCACCAGAAGCCCATGAACCCGCCCCGCTGGTTCGGGACGTACTTCCAGTCGCCTTCGCCGAGGCTCTGCTGGAGTGCCAGGAAGAAGCCCGCCCAGCGGTTCGAGTCACGGTCCCACTTGTCGAGCGGGACACTCCGGTAGCTCTGGACGGCATCCTCGATCCGCCGCAACCGCCTGAGGAAGTCGGCGTAGATGTCGTTCCTGACCCCGGCTCGTTCGCCCCGATCGAGTACGGCGAGGAAGTCCCGCCGCAGGAGGCACCCGTACCCGGCCTTCTCGACGCTGCGGTAGTTGCCCTGGTCGCCCGTCTTCAGGTAGACGGCGGCGATCCTGCTCTCCTGGAACTCGTCGGAAACGGCATTCTTGTAGCGCCCAAGCTGACCGGAGTGGTCGTTGGTGTCGGTCTTGTCCTCAATGATGATGGCGGTGCCGCCGTTCACCACCAGCAGCACGTCGATGTCTTTCCATTGCCTGCGCACCTCGATGGACCGATAGCCCGCTGGCGGCGGCAGCTTTCCTAGTTCGAGCAACCGGTCGAGGAAGGCGGTGGCCGTGGCGTGCAACGCCTCATTGCTGGCCCGGTGTGCCGGGTCGGCCCAGGACGCCAGCCAGCAGATGAAGGCGTCGTGCGATAGCTCGCTCGTGGCGAAGTCGAAGAGGTTCGGACGAGGCAGGGTCAGCATGTTGTCCGCCATCACGACGCCTCACTTTCTCCACTCGATGAAATGCTCCCCGTCTCGCAGCACCCGAAAAGAGGGAGTGCCTTTCATTGCGCAGAACGGCTCCGGGTTTTCCTCGATGACGAGGACGGCGGCTCCGCAGAAGAACGGGCCGAGCGTCTCCCGAGTCTCCTCATGCCGAAGGAACGAGACGGCAGCCCCAAGGTCGCTGGCGAAGCCGGCGTCATCCCGCTGCTGGGCGATGACGCAGAGCCAGGCTTCTTGCGACGGAAAACCTTTGATCTCCCTGGCGAGGCGCTCTCTCTGCTTGTCGTTAGCCAGGATCGAGGCGTAGTACAGGAGTTGAACCACTGCCGCCGAAACGAACTTGTCGCCAGCCATCTTGACTTCGGTGAAGACGTGGCTTCCGGCCAAGGACAGGAGCAGATCGACCGACTCCGTTCGTGGGTCGAAGCTGCAATTCCACTTCAAGCCGTCCGAGATGTTCAGCGGCTTGAGTTCGTAGGCGACATAATCGAGTGGGCGGCTGGCGGCGAGGGGGTTGTTCGGGTTGCGCTGCATGTAATACCGCAGCCGGGCGTCCCCTTTGTTTGGGAGGTTTTGCCCCCTGCCTGGGTTCTCGGTGCCGAAACCCCGCAGCACGGGAAGCCCGGCGTAGACCCGCTGTGATTCCGAGAAGGCCGACAAGACGCCGGTGGCATATTCGGTGACGTCGCCATCCTTCATCAGCCCGACACTGTGGCCCACCGCCCGGCGCAGCGAGAACAGCTTGGTGTCGAGCGAAACGTCCAGGGTGGTGCAGATCGCCAGGAGATCATCGTACCGCCGTTCGAGTTCAGCCAGGACATGGCCCATGTCGGCCCCGTCCCGTGGCAGTTTTCCCACTGCCACGCTCCCGTCCGTCTTCACCGCCTTCGCCGGCATTGCCTCCCGGACGGCGTGGAAGTTGTTGGCGAGCATGTTTACGTCGTCGTAGACGAGGACGAGCGTGCGCTCGGTCAGGGAGAACCCCGGCGAGTCGAGGTCCAAGGGCCGTCTCTTCCCCTCCTCCTTTCTCCTCCAGGCTGCCGACCCGCCGCCCTCGACGTTGACGCAGACCGACGTGGCCGCACCGTCCACCATGACGTTGAGCAGCAGGACTCTTCCGACCGAACGGCGCAGAACAGCCGCCGTCGTTTCCCCTGGTTGCGGACGAATGTGGTTCATCGTCAGACACTCCACCACGCACCATCCTCGTGCAGTTCGACCTTGCTGAAAGACGCCGCAAACCGCTCCGGGTCGTGCAGGTGGATCGGCACGGCTATAGCACCGGCGAACGCATCTCTCAGCCGCCGCAGGTCGGTCACGGAGGCGTGGCCGGAAGTGTGGCAGAAGTGGAGCGGGAGGTCACGAGCCTTCACCCATTCGTCGAACCGCCGATTGGCTTCATTGGCAATGTAGCCGGGCCAGACCGAGCAGACCACGCTCCCGCCGTCCAGGCAGCCGGCCTCCTCCAAGTCCCGCATCATGCTGGGTCGGATCAACATGACCGAGTTGGGGGCAGCTTCCGCTAGTCGCTCCGGGTAGATGCGGGAGGGATAGTAGGGCTTCGGGATGTCGAACGCCTTCTCGTTCTTGATCCGCCACTTCTGGCTTGCGGGGAGGAAAACCTGAACCCCGTCCCAACCCGCCTGGGGCAGACGCTCGTTGCCGGTCGCCCGTAGGATTTCGGCGGTGTACATATCCAGGATACACTGCCGGCCCGCCTGCCGGCACGCCTTGAAGACGGTCACGATCCGGTCGATGTTCTGGCCCGAACACCAGACCAGCGGCATCCCTGGAGTCTGCCGGAAGATGTCCACGAAGCGGGGCACCAGTTCGTCCTCGGTGTGGAACTCCTGGCCTTCCCGCCCGATGCAGGTTCCCTCCATCAGAAGAACGTCCACGCCCTGCGGCGGGCCGGCGATCAGCTTCTCGAACAGGCTGCCCTTCCTGCCGTGTGCCCGCAAGTCCCCGCTGTAGAACAGCCGCTTGCCCTCGGCTTCGACCAGGACGGCGTAGGCGTCGTAGGCCGAGTGATCGACGAGGAAGGGCGTGATCGTGAACGGCCCCAGCCTGATGGGTGTGCGATCCACGAGATGCTTCACGTTCTTCAACTTCAGGCCAGCCGGGGAGAATAGGGCGGCGGCGGACAGGATGGCCTCAGCCGCTTTGCCGATGAGGAAGGGCGTTTCTTGCGGGAGCCGATGGGCCAGGCCATAGTGATCCTGGTGCGGGTGCGAGATCACGACGCCAAGCAGGGACTCATCCGGGGCATCGAACCCTTTTACGGGATGAAGGTCGATGCCATTGGGATCGAGCGTGTCCAGTGGGAGGCCCACGTCCAGAATGAGCCGCTTGTCTTGCGACTCGATCTCGACGCAGGTGCCGCCGATCTCTTTCGTACCTCGGTGGATGCAGACTTTCATGCTATTCACCGGCCCATCTTGATTGTCCACGAGATGCAGTTCAATACACCGCCCTTCCCGGCCAGGTCCCGACACAGTACTTGAAAGATGGCAGCATCAGGCAAGACTTGCTGGAGCTTCTGCAAAGCAAGCTCATCTTCCGGCCTATTGTATGCCGGGATCACCACCACATCGCCCACCCGGAAGTAGTTGATGTAGATTCCCACGGCAGGGGAGATTTCACCAGGACGCCGCTTGCTCTTTTCCTCGAACATCGGCAGCGTGTCTACTTCCAGCCCCTTCTTTTCGAGCAAGGTCCGCAGCTTGGCCCCATAACCTGGATCGACGGCGGTGTAGTCGTTGATGAGGACGCGATTCTCAGCGACAAACCGGACCACGCCATCAGAATGTCCCACTTCGTCGCCTGCCTGCTTCGGGATAAGGATGCACTCGGCCCGGAACACCTGCTCCAGCCTCTCCCGCAGCCGAGGCCGCTCAATGGCCGGGTCTCCTTGTAAATCTTCTCGGTCAGGCTGACCTTCGTTCGGGACGCCACGACATTACCGCCGTCGAGGACAATCGGCTCTTTGCGGCAATTCGTCATGAAGGGCAAGCGGCACTTTTCGGGCGTCGTGACCAGATGCTCGAAGCCACGCAGGTAGTCGGGGGCGTACACGAACTGACAAAAAGTGTCCTCGTCAAGCTGCACCGGCATATAGTCCCGGCACCAGATATCGGACGTGCCAGGAATGATGTCGATGGGCACATCTTTCAACACCGAACGCAGGCTGGCGAACAGGTCCGGAAATGTGTTTTCCAGACGATCAGAAAGAAACAGACGGTCGGCGTCCCAATCGGGGATCATGACAACCTCGTTTATTGACGTTCCCCGGTTGCAACTCACTCTCCCTCCCAAACCGCAAGACACTTCCTCTCCTGCCAGAATTGTTCCAACGTCTTCTTCGGTTCGCCAGTCACCTTGATCTGCAGCGGGCTGAGGCGAATGCTGATGGCATGCGAAGCCTGCCCTTTCCAGGAGCCGATGTCCACGACCTCGGTTCCTTGAAGCTGTAGGCCGTGGCGCTCCAGACAGGTCATGATCGCTGGAACTTGCAGGTCCACCCCGGTTGTGGCGTCGGCGTGGGGGTTGCGCAGGCTTTTGGCAAGACGGATCAGTTCCTCCAGGTCTTCCGGGTGACAGGCGAAATGGTCCTCGTAACTCTGGTTGTAGATCGAGTCCAGGGCATCTTCTTGAGGGACGAAGACTCCGTGCCCAACGTACCCGACCGCCCATTGGCCTTCGCCGTATTTCCGGTCCCAGTCTCGTTGACGGGCCGTGCGCTGCTTCACACCGCCCGCCCGCCCGATCTTCCGCTCGACAATTTGCCAGGGCATCGTCAATCTCCTTGCACCGCAAGCCGCTCGCTGAAAGTCCCGGGCCGCTCGTTTTGTGATGGGTCACTCAATCCTGGTGCATTTGCCGAAGATGCTGTTCTCGCCGACCCATCCGTTGATCCGGCCACGGTTGTTCCCGATCTGAAATCGCTTCCCCTGGATCGCCTTCACCAGATGCAGGAAGTGCTTGCCGTTCACCTTGCACAGCACGATGTCGCCTGCCTTAAGGGTCGCAGTATCCACCGGCCCGACCGTACACAGTTGCCCGGACTCGATTTTGCCTTTCATGGAGTTTCCCCTGGGCCGGAATTGAACCGTTTCACCGGCCTGTAGGCGATCGATATACTCAGAAGCCCATCCCATTTCGTCTCCTTTCTGAGCGGACTGACGACGGCTCATCTCGGCGCAGCAAGGCGAACAGCCTCGCATCAATGAACTTGCCGTCCTTGAGGAAGTGCTTCCGAAGGAATCCCTCCTCATGGAAGCCGCACTTTTCGAGGACACGAGCTGATGCCGCGTTGTGTGGGAAGACATGGGCGGTGATCTTCACCAGCCCGAATTCCTCGAAGGCGTGCTCGCACACACACTGAACAACGGCGGTCATGATCCCTCGTCCCCAAAAAGGTCTCGCCAGCCAGTAGCCGACCTCGCCTCGGTGGGACTTTCCTACTTGGAAGCCGTCGAAGCCGCAGCCGCCGATCAAGGCGTCATCGGTGTTGCGAATGGCCCACTGGACTGGACGGCCTTGTTGCTTGGTGATCTTGGCGACTAAGGCAAGCCATTCGTCAGCAGAGGCGTCAGTGTACGGGAAGGGGATGCGCAGCGTGCGGTCGTAGATGTCCCGGTCGTTGAGATGCTGGATCAGCGCCAGCTTGTCCGACGAGCGGAACTCGGATAGATGAACTTGATTGTTGACGACGATTTTCATGGCGTCACCGGGGAGCGTTTTTCGGGCCTTCCTGCTCGATTGAGAAGACAGGCGATGCTGCTCCCCGGTTCGGTGGTTGAATCATGCTTGTGCGCATTGACGTGAATTCCAATGTGATCTGCCCCTGGTGCTATGGGCAAACGGCGGCTGGAGAAGGCCTTCGGCACTCATGGCGGGCCGGTTAAGGTGCGCTGGCTCGCCTTTCAACTCAACCCGAGGCCCCCGCAGCAGATCGTTAAGTTGCTGTGGTCGTTCGTCGGGAACGGCTGATCAACGACTCGGTGTCTCTCACCGCATCTGGGCAGGTTTACGCTCAGGACAGCCCAAACTCTCGGTTCATGTCGAGCAGTCGATGGCCGTAGATTGAGTCATGGGCCAGATCAACGACAACGACAAGATAGACGTTCTTCGTCCTGGTCATGACAAGAACATGATCGAAGCAGTCGTCATCGCTTCGGTAGACGGCTTCAACGAAGCGGTCGTAGATGGAGTGGCCCCCCAGATCGGCCGCGGGGACGGAATCGACGTAAGGCCAAATGTCGAGAACATCAATGGCAGTCTCGGTGACGTTGTGCATCTGAGGCGTCATCGTCGCCTTGAACTTGTCTTCGTTGAGTTGTCGGGTCTGCATGTCCTCACTCAAACTCCCCGATGACCTTGACCAGTACGCGCTTTGACCGATCTAAGGCCGAGATATCCCAAGGTGCTTGGCGAAGAAAGCCAGCATCGCATTTTCGGCTCTCTCGGCGTCCTTCCCCTTGAATCCATGGCCAGCCCCATCAAGCGTGAGAAGTTCAGCTTCCACGCCCGCTGCCTTCAGTTTGTCAATTAGCCAGACCGCCTGCTCGTGAGCAACATATTTGTCTTCCGTGCCGTGAACGCAAAGTGTCGGAGCGGCGTTCGGGGTCACCCAATAGAGCGGACTGGCGAGGATATGCTTTTGGCGAGCCTGCTCCAGGTTGCCACCCAACCACAACGGCAGGACTTCGGCTGCGTCCACGCTCTTGCCATAGGATTTGGTAAAGTCACTTGGGCCATAATAGTTGACCACGCAGGCCACTCGACTCGACTGGTCGGCATTCCCGCCTGCTCCCTCGAATTGCTTGACATCCGCCGTTACGCCGAGGAACTGAGCCAGGTGTCCTCCCGCCGAACCTCCCGTGACGCCAATCCGACCGGGATCGATCTTGTATTCTTTCGCATTCGCCCGGAGCCAGCGAATAGCGGCCTTCACGTCATGGATTGCCGCAGGGAACTGGTATTTCGGGGCGAGTCGATAACTGACGGTTACCGCAATGTAGCCCTGTTGCGCCAGCCGAATGCAAAGCCCGTCGTAGCCCTGCCGGGTGCCAGCACGGAAGCCGCCGCCGTGAATGCACGCAATCGCTGGGAATGGGCCATCGCCAGTGGGTCGAGCCATGTCAAGCTGAAGGTGCTGACCGTCAGGATTAGAGTATTCAATGTTTGGCTCGAAGATGACGTTCTTCGGCACAGTGATCTTTGCTGGTTTCTGCGCTTCGGCGGATTCGGTAAAGAACACGCAAAGTGCCGATGCGGTGACCACAATCGCACAAAAAACCCGATGTCGTAGCTGAGTCATTGTCGTCACTCCTATTTCTCCTCGGTCAATCCCTCAATCACTCCCAGGTCCAGATTGCCCTTCGCACCCCAGCCTTTGACACCTTTAGGAATAGCTGGCCGGAATCGTTCGTAAAGTTCAAAGCATCGCCCGGCCAGTTCCTTTGGCTCGAAACTCCTGGCGAGTCGCTGCATTGCTGAACGCACCTTAGCGAGGTCATCTCCGAACTTGCCCTTCAGATAGTGCCGCACACCGTCTGGCTGAATCACCTGCGCACCCCTCACGGCCCGAATGCCATCTTCCGTGTTCTTGGCGGGCACAGGCCGACCGCAGACCTCAATCCAAAACTCCTCGCCACGTTCCTTTTCTCGTGCCTTCGTCGCCTTTTCTTCATGGGGCTTGAAGATGCCAAGCCTGCGTCCTTTGGCCTGGGCGTCCAGACCTGCCACTGCCTTGCCCAAGCTCAGGGCCTCGTCCTCGTTGAAGCCGAGACGCTGGGCGACCACGGCTGCCCACAAGGTCAGGACCGGCGCTCGGTTGATGGAGATGGTTCGGGTTGCCATGCGTCGGTTTCCACTTCTGCTCAGTCCGGCCTTACCAGATTATGTTCTCCTCGGTCCAACCGTCCTTGTCGAAGCTGGCAAAGATGGCGGCGTCCAGCACGCAGGGCATGACCTCGCAGGCCCGGCATAGCTCCTGAATTCCGTCCATCACGAAACAGTAGTATTGGTGATCCCCGAGCGCCGGGGCGGACAGGCGCAGCGGGAAGGGGAGGTCGTTCAGCCACTTGATGATCCGGCTATCAATCGGCACTTCGTACCGGGTCAGGCCCAAGGACTGCAAAAGGTTTCGGGACTGCTTTGGCCCGAACCCGGCGAAGTGATCGGCAAAGTAGTCGGCAGCTTGGCGTTCGGCGCTCACCTGCTGGTTGGGGCGCAGGCCGTCCAGCACGCCTATCGTCTCCTTCCACAGCCCGTCTTCGAGGCGGCGCAGATCGGCGGCAAGCTCTGAGGCGATCTTGTTAGTACGCCGCAACCCACCGGATGTCGTTAGCACCTTCTTCGTGAACGCCTCGACATCGGCTTCCTTGCAGCAGGTGTCGTGGGCGAGGGGAAAGGGCTTCGTCAGAATGAGCCTCGTGACGGCACTCTTTGGCCCGGATCGCTGCTGGGTCGTGAGAAGGCAGGCCAACATCCGGTGCCAGATTTCGTCCTTGCTGGGCAGCGGCTTGTCATCCCTCAGATTCCTTGCGATCCGTTGGCGCACGAAGGGGCTGGCACCCTGCTGGTGGAGCAAGCTTTTGACCTTCTCGATGTCTCCCGGCTCGATGATCCAGGTGTGTTTCATCTGCGAGTGCCTTGGGTCTGTGCGTTGTCGAGCTTCATCCGAGAAAGGGTGATACCGAGCCTGCCTTCGCAGGAACGTCAAGATGTCCCAGGCCATCGGATCGGCTTCCGTCTCGATAAAACGGCCCTCAGCTTTTCAATAGCCATGGCTGGCGTCGAGGTATGCAAAATGGCGTGACAATTCGGGCAGACAGGGCGAAGGTCTTGGATTGGGTCCACTTCGTACTCTTCTCCCAGGCTGGCAAGCTCACGCAGATGGTGAACGTGAATCACGCCCTCGCCCAACTCGCCGTACAATTCGGCCATGTCGTATTCGCACACCGCACAGGCCCAACCGTGATGTTCGATGCACTTCGATCTGGCTTCTCGATTCCGCTCGTAAGCGTTGACGGAAATCGTCCTTACCGCTCCCTCTAGGTATGTGTTTGACGGTAAGAGTTCTTCGGTAATCAGTAGGACGTTGTAAGCCTCAGCCATTCCGCCAGCCAACCTTTGTAGCTCTCGAAACTCGCTCTCCGTCATCTTGCGCCCGTAATGAATCTTGGTAATCGAAAGACGGGAGAGGGGGACAGGAGTGGAATAAAGGGTGGATTTGCGGACGAGGTAGACGAACTTCACACGAGGATATGCCTTACGATCCGTGTCGTTTGGCTGCACCTTGTCCTCGACATCGAAGTGTCCATACGCCAGGCCGTCTCGTGAAAGCACGATTACGTCTGCTATTTTTCCCTGGGTGTATCGGTAGCGGCCCTTCTCCTTGGCGAAGATGTCCGCCTTGATGTATTGCGTGAGATCACCTGGCATCGGAAACCCCAACTCGGTCTTGTCGGGGTTCCCGTATATCCAGATGCTTCGCTCCGTCGCTTGCGTCGGGTCCGACGCCCCCTGATGAGTTGCCATGATGGAGTTCCTTGGCTGCCTCCTCATCTCCCTGTCGTCACCCTTGATGAGATCGGCGCTGTTTACACCACGATTTCGTTTTCAAGCTCGGCCATTTCTGCCGGTGAGAACATCTTGTACTCGCCCAAGGCTTTCACGATGTCTGCCTTCGACGGCTCCTTGAGTTCAAGCTGCTTGATCGCCTCTCGGAGCCGTTTCCGGTGATCCGGCACGCATTCGCTTGATCGCTTGGGCGGTGTCCCCCAGGTAGCTTGTTCGCCGGGAATGTAGCGGACTTTCTGCACGATGACGAATGCCGCCCGAATATGACCCAGGAAGTTGAGTTCATCGCAGACTTCCTGAAGGTAGTCGGCGTTTCCCAGGTTGTCGTAGACGCTGTACAAGTACCCTTCGCTGTAATCCTGAGACGAGTCTATCCCGCTGGTCGCTACATCGAGATAGTCAATAAGCCGACCGATCAGCTTGTTTCGATGGACAATCCCCCGAACATGGTAGACGTAGAGGAGCCGGACAAGCGCCGTGAAGATGTCGAGGAAGTTCTCCATGCCGTTGATATTGCCCCGCTTGGCATGTTTGCGAAGGCGCAGCTTCTCATGCCGATCAACGAAGTCGTAGATCGCTTCAGCAAGATTGTCGGTGTCTCCCTTGGCGTTCAGGAGCCAGTCCGGGGCAACGTCTGCATGAAATGGATCACGAATGCGAAGCCGAAACATTCGACCGCCGTGAAGCCCCCCTCCACCGTCATTGAAGCGAATGTTCAAGTGGCGAAGGTACTCGATGATCGCAGACACGCCGTCGCGCTTGCCAAGCTCCTCAAGTAACTCCGTTAAGCCCTCACCCGACTCCTCGACCTTCGACTTTGCGGAAGCCGAACCCTCGCCACTTGGCTCGTAGGTCAATCGTCCTTCTTGGATGACCCAAATCGGTGGGCTTTCCTCCCGCTTGTCTTCAACCTCGGCTACCAGTGACGCCAGGATGGTCCCATGCGCATCCTTCAGCGCTGATTCTGGAGGACTCAGGGTTGCCGTGCCACTTTCCTTATTGGGGAGATTCAGGAACGCACGGGGGCGCTGCTCGCCCGGAGCGCGAATTGCCAAACGCAAGCT
>Ga0207041_1013_pt1 | contig 38528 bp, 32 predicted proteins | sample Alteio_BWMinCont_73_FD_153311 | JGI IMG/M metagenome (GOLD analysis project Ga0207041, IMG submission 153311) | Enriched cells from forest soil in Barre Woods Harvard Forest LTER site, Petersham, Massachusetts, United States -... | ecosystem: Environmental > Terrestrial > Soil > Temperate forest >... | reverse complement strand
TAGATCCTGGAGAGAGATCGCTTTCGGTTGGCAAAGGAGGGCCAGCTACCAGGTCGAAATCAGCACAGCATCCGCCGTTCACTATCCACGCGAGCCGTCATATTGCTCAATTGCTTTTGGATCTGCTGAATCTGCTCACTCAGGCGAACTGCCTCAGCGGCTATTTGCTCCAGCGATTCCTGGATTTGCTTGCGTTCTTCCAGGTGATCCATTTTTGTACCGCTCCTCTCTGAGCGAGGCTGTCGTGGTGCCATGGAGATAAGAGCCCAAGGCGGCGTGGACAAAAGGCCAGTTGGACAGCAAGTCCAAATCCTAGGCGTTTTGCCACCTCGCCTATAGGTGGAAACGGGATTCGGGGCTGGCATGCGCCATTTTTGAGGCTATGCCAAAAGGGGATCCGGACTGCGTGTCGAAGACCGTGCTCAGTGAGGTACAGCTGGTTGGATGAGTTCGAAGTTGAGAATCCGGGGGACTGGAGGGGGGAAAGGCACCGCGTCCGGCCAAGCCAGGTCCCCATTCTTAGTAACTGCTCGGCGGACTGCTGGACGCGGGGCTCATCGAAGACGAGCCTGAGTACGTGTAACCGTCCCCGCTTGGCGGTGGTCCGCCTGACGTCGAGCTATCCGTGGTGCTGGCGTCGTATGGACCGATCGGGTCACTGAGGATCTGGCCAAACAGCGAGTAATTGATCGGCCAGAACACGCCACTGCTGCTTTTGACGCTGGTGCGAACGGTATAGGTGCCCGTCTGCAGATAGACGACGCCGGTCGCGGCAGGCTGGCCTGTTGGGGCATCAATGGTGAAAACCAGGTTGCCTGACTGATCGTAGATGGCCAGCGTCACCACGGCGCCGGCCACGCTGCTGCCGTTGTCCGCGCTGAGCAAGAAATGGAACAGGCCATCCTGGCTCATGACCAGGGTCGAGGCGTTGGCGCTGGTTGGCGAAGAGAGAGAGCTGCTCTCCAACGTATTGACCGTTACCGGGGGTTGATTGGCGTCGAACTTGATACCGAGGACATATTTGCCGGTGTTGTTGGGCCCATTGGGGTTGAGTGCCGCGACTTCAACGTAATAGGTGGCGTTCGGAGCCAGGCCGGGAATTTGGATGGAATAGGTGCCGTCGCTGTTGGCCAGCACCTGGAGCAGGATCGGATTTTGCTGCGCGTCATAGACGTGTATGACCGGATGCAGCCCGTCGGGGTCCATCTCCCAGGCCAGCGCATGCAGGACAAAGCTGGTGCCGCTGGGGGCGGCGGGAGATTGAATCTGGTAGAAGTTCTGGTCCGACGAATCCGTGATGCTGTCGCGCCAGACGTAATCAAAGCGCTGATCCGGCTTGTTCGCGCCAAAGGTCGGCAGAAGGGGTAGCGCGTCCTGAATGCGGTCATAGAGATGGCCGACGGTGTTCACCAGCGGGAAAACCACGTTGGATTCGAGCGAGGTCACAGAGTCGTGATACGACAGATTGACGCGATAGCTGCCGATGCCGAAGACGCTGCTGGTCGCATCGGTGACCTCGATGTAATAGGTGGAATTCGGCAGGACGTTGTCGATGGTGAGCCTGAGATCGCCGTGGAGCGGGTCGGAGGCGGTGGCCGACTTTTGCAGATTCAACGAAGCATCATAGACCGAGAGGCTGGGTTCGAGAAGGCTTAGCCCTGCCGTCTGCACCTTGACCGTCCAGGTGCCATTTATAGCCGTCGGCGGCGTCGTGATTTTGTAATATTCCGCCTGGCCGATTTGGGTAATGTCGGCCTCGAAGGCGAGCTGCGACGGGTCGTTGCCGATGGGGGCCGCCGTGCGGAAGCTGTTGTTGCCGTAAGTGCGATTGAACGAATCCGGCGTGCGCACGCCATACAAAGACTGCATGTCGGCGATGTCCTGGGCGCTCAGGCCGGTGCGCGGCCCGATGTAATTCTGGTACATCGCGGAGTCGGTGCCCACTGCCGTGTCCTCCAGCCCGAAGACATGGCCGGCTTCGTGGAGCGCGATCGTATATAAGTCGTAGGGCGCCGTGCCGTTGCTGCCGAACTGATAGGCGCCGTTCAGGAGCACGTCGCCGGACCAGGTCGTGCCGGTCCAGGAAAACGGCGAGGCGGTCGACACAGCCGTCGGCGCCAGGACCTGGGAAGCGATCCGGATATCGCCGAAGCGCGGGTCGCCTTGTACGGCGCCGGTCGTGCCCAGAGGCCGTCCGCTATCGTTGACGAGGCCCACGTTCACGTTGGTGTTGACGGCCCAGGTCTGGAAGGCGCGCAGAATCGCCGTTTCCCAATTCGACGTGCTGTCCTGGGAATTCAGGAGATTGAACAGTCCGCTCGGAGCGCCGCCGGCATTCGTGCCGTCGGGCGCGAAGCTGAGCGTGAGATGTCCCGGGTCGGGCCAGGCCTGGCCGAAGATACTCGGGGTAAGGCGGTCCTCAAGTTGTTCCAGACGGGGCGAGCGCTTCGTTTTCATGGGGCTTGTCCGTTTCAAATAGCGATCCATCTACTTGCTCGCGCGGCCGTCAGCGGCCCGGAACTGCCGGGCGGCGTTGACGACGCGGTGAAATTCGGGAGTATCTCTGATCGGATCGAGATCCGTGTCCTTGTCTACCAGGTCCAGTCCAAAACCGGCCCGTAGCGCTTCGGAAAGAAGGTGCAGCGCCTGCAGGCGATCGCCCGGACGTTGGCGACTATTCAGGGCATAAATGCCGGCGACCTGGTACAGGTTGGGGGCACGCGTATCGCGGAGAAGGGACTCCCTGGCATCTTCGTCAGCCGCTTCCTTGCGACCGGCACGAGCCAGGAGAACGCCGCGCCCTGCCCTGGCCGGCACGTAGTCCGGATAGAGGGATACCGCCTTGTCCAGGATGCCTATCGCTTCCGCGGGGCGATTGAGCCGTTCCGAGAGAAGGCCGCCTATATTTTGCAGCGCTTCGACCCCCACAGGATTAATGTCCAGGGCTCTCTGAAAGTCCGCCAGGGCGCCCTGCGGGTCCTTCTGCCTGCGCGCCTCGCCGCGGGCGATCCAGCTCTTGTAGTCCGCCGGCTCCAGGCGCATGCCCTCGGCCAGGTCGCGTTTGGCGCCCTCGTGGTCGCCCGCCTGGTCACGGGCACGGGCGCGCATGAAGTAGACGCGGGTAATGGAAGTGTGATGCTGGAGAGCTGCCGAGAAGTCATCGACCGCCTCACGGTATCTGTTCAGACCCTTTTTCGCCAGGGCGCGATCGATGTACGGTTCGGGCACGTCGTCGCGCAGCGCGATGGCCTGATCAAAGTCCGCCAGGGCTAACGGAAAGAAGCGCTGTTTCAGATAAATGAGTCCGCGGTTGTGCCAGGCACGGGGGTCGGTGGGACGCAGGGCGACGCAGGCGTTGTAGCAAGCCAGAGCGTCCGCGTTCTGGTTAAGGAAATCGTGACAGTTGCCGCGCACGGCCCAGGCGGAATAGCTGCGCGGGTCGCGGCGCGTCACTTCCAGAAGCAGGGGCAGTGCTGCCCGGTAATTGCCGTTGATCGCCAGCTCGTGGGCTTCCAGGTACAGATCGCGCGTATCCTGCACGGGCGCTTGCCTGGCTTTTTCGAAGTATTGCCTGGCCAGTTCGCGATCCCCCAGATGCTCGGCGAGATGGCCACGCTGTTTCCACAGGGGACGGGAACCACTGTCCCAGCAAGTCCCGGCCAGCTCGTTGAGGTGCAAGGCCTCGTGCCAAAGTTCGCGGCGTGCGGATTCATCTTTCTGATAGACCGCCTGTCGTTCGGTGCCGCGGGCCACCAGGAAAAGAAGCTCGCCGATCTCCTCGCGCAATTTCGCCTGTTCCTGGCCGGGCAGATGACGGTACGCCGGCAGTTCCCGCCAATCCGGGCTGTCGACGACGTGATAGCGCGCCAAGGCCGCACGGCCGTGCGACACGGCTTCATCCAGTTCTCCTGACTCCTGAGCGCGTGCGTAGAGCGTGAACTTGACCGGTTGAGCTTCCTCATGATAGGTGTGAAGCAGGTCAACGGCTTCCAGTCGCGCCAGGCGCGATTTCTGAAAGACCATCGCCGCCGCCAGGGTCAGCAAGAGAATGGCCGCGGCCACGCCCACGCTGGTCATCGACGTCAAACGCGGATGGCGGTGGACAAATTTGCGGCACCGCTCTCGGAGCGATGGCTCGGCCACGTGCCGAAGCGGCAAATGATTCCGTTGCCGCTCGAGATCTTCGTACAGCTCGCGCGCATTCTGATAGCGGCACTGGGGATCGGGCTCGAGGCAACGGCGGAGGATGGCCTCCACGGCGGGGGTGATGGCAGGGTTCAGCGCATGAGCTGGCGGCAGCGGCCGGGAGCGATCGGCCAGCATGCGATCGACGACCTCGTGGGAGACGCCGCGATACGCGGGAAACGGATGCCGGCCTGTCAGAAGTTCATGGAGAATGACACCCAGGGAATAAATGTCGCTGCGCGCATCCAGCGTCTGCTGGAAGCCGCGAAATGCCTTGAGCTGCTCGGGGGCCATGTACGGCAACGTGCCGCCCACGGCGGCGGCGGCGGCGCCGGCGCCATGCTGGGCATCGGCCGCCAGGTTGAAATCGAGCAGCATGGGCTGGCCGTCGTCGGTCAGTAAGACGTTCGCCGGCTTCAGGTCACGGTGGAGGATGCCCCGTTCGTGGGCATGGGCCAGACCATCCGCCAGCCGAGCGCCGATCCAGAGGACGGCATGGACATAGCTCATCCCTTCAAGGTTTTGCAAAAGATCGCGGACCGCCGCTGTGTCCGCGGGCTCGCCGTCCACCGCGGGTCCGGCCGCGGCAGCAGTCTCCTGCAGCGTTTGGCCCGACCGCGAACGCCCCGGCTCGCGCGTCGACGCCTTGCGGTTGTTCAAGGTGCTGATCAGGACCTTGCCCGAGGCCGGGGGCGTCGCGCCGGAGCGGATCGTGCCCAGCACGTCGGCCAGCGTCGTCGCACCGAAGTAGGGCATGCACACCGCCTGAAAATCTTCGGCACGGTGCATCGAGTAGATCGGCACGATGTTGGTGTGCTGGAGCCGGGCCAGCGTCTGCGACTCGCCGAAGATGTCGGCGGCAATCTTCAAGACGACGCGGCGGCCGGCGAGGCTCGCTTGCTCGGCGAGATAGACACGGCCGAAGGCCCCCCGACCCAGCTCCTTGAGGAGCCGGAAACCGAGAAACTCCTGGCCTGGTTCGGGGAAGCGACTCATGGCGCGCGCCAGGCGCAGGGCCGCTGCCGGGTCCGTATGGTGCGCCTGCCGGAAAACTTCGGCTTGCTCGGTCTGCGCAGGCAAGCGGGAACACCAGTCGTCCACGTCGCCGCCGGCGTTGCCTGCACCCAAACGAAACTCCTGGTAGGCGCGGGCGGCGCGCTGCAAGCCGGCGGGAGCGCCAGCATCGCCGGACACGGCTAGCGCCGGCTCCCGAGCGCGCGCACCGATTTCTTCGGCGGCGCAGCTTTCGTCCGGCCAGTCGGCGGTGTCCAGCCCGAAGCGCTGAGCATATTCGTCCGGCGAGACATTCTCCCCCGCCAGTCGGCGCAGCCGGTATTCCTCAAAGGCGATTTCCCGGAGCGCCACAGGGTCCTGGAAGAGCTGCGCAAACGGAACCTGGTAATCTTCCAGGCGCCGGCGTTGTCCGGATAGCCAGGCATATTCCAGGTCGACGCGAATGAGCTCGCGGAGCACCTCGCCGTAAAGAGGGTGCTCGCGCGCGGGCAGGAAGGCGGCGGGGTCGGCCCGATTATTGCCGGCGCGCGCTGCCTCGTAGGCCGCGACGTAGTCGTCTAATTCCTGCGGGGTGCCGATGACCGTGGCAGGCAGTTCTTCCGAGCATTTCATGAGAAGTAGGTATCCAACTTTTTGCGTGTTTCTTGCAACACCCGCTCCACCGAGCGCCGCGAGCGGCCGGTCTCTTGGGCAATCTGGGCGATCTCGAAGCCGTCAATGCGGAGCTCGACGATGCGGCGGTGCTTGGCCGGTAACATTTCCAGCGCTTCCTGGATGGCGATGCGCAAAAACGCCTGGCTGGCGTCGGCGTGCTCCAGATGTTCCATGGCCTGCTCCAGGTCTTTGCCGCCCGAAGTCAGCCGCACGTCGCGCTTGGCAGCGGTATGAAAGGCCCGGGCGTCGCGAATCTTGTTCAGGGCGATGACCAGCAGGATGCCCCAGAGTTCCTCGCCGGCAGGTACATCGTAGTAGCCGCGCCGCGCTGCCTGAAAAAAGCAGCGAAACACCGACTGAACGATGTCATCGGCATCGAGACGGGCGGCCAGCTCCGTCGAGCACCTGGCCTGGGCCAGCGCCCGCACGCGGTTGGCGTAGCGCAGGTACAGCTCCGTGGCCGCCGCCTGGCTGCCTTCCTGAAACTGGTGGACGAGGCTGCGATCGGATGCCTCATCATCGCTGATGAGTAAAGTAGACATCGTCGTCCTCGGTGACGGAACTGATCCGTGGAGAGCGAGCAAACAGCGTTGGCAACGTTGCTTTTCTGCCGCCCAGCAGCCTCTGCTCCGGGCGTGCGGCAATCACAGGCAGGGAAATCGGCGGTCCCAACACCTCCGTGAGGGTTACAACAAAACACACCCGCGCGTCGGAAAAGAGACACGGGGCATGGGGCCTTTTTGCTTACAAAGTTCGTGGCTCTGAGGCAGCGAGATAGCCTTCCGAACACGTTGGCCTTATTCGTCGCCGGGCAAACGCTCGTGTAATCGGCACCCAACCATGCAAGAAATGTACCGTACTTCATTGAGGGCAGGAGAAGTCCTGCCCTTTCATCAGCTGTGGCTCAAATTCCTGAACTTCCAGGGACCGGCTCCGGCCTGGGTAGCATGGTCATGGTTCCTTGAGCAAAAGGTTGCCCCCGCACTGACACCCAAACTGCGCACGTTTTGAATCAACGATTTTCCCATTCGCTCTCCACTGCGTGAAGGTCACGGTGGTCTGAACTCGCGTCCACCCCCTCGCCGGCTAAGCAGCAGAACACTTGAAACCAAAGTATGCGTTCTTCGTCTGATGTACGTCTACCATGTGGGCTTGAAACTCTCTATGAAGGAGTCACGATGAAAAGGACAATCGCTGTCGTTGCCGCAATCGCCTTCTGTGCGGTGGGTCCCGCGAATGCGGACTATTCAGCTACCGGTAAAGGAACGTGGCCCAAAAGCTGGCCCAAGGAATTGGAGCCGCTGCGAAAGCAATCAAGCACTTTTGAGGGTCCGCTGCACGCCCACCAGCACTATGCAATCCCCTTCAGCAAAACGGCAGGAGTTTGAATCTGCCTGGCCGCAGATCCTGAAGGTGAAAAGCAAAGGGGCGCCCGTCCGCCTGGTGCGTGGTCCGAACTTTTTTCTTGGCGCGCACAGCAAGGCGGGGGTTGTCGTCCACTGTCCTCCCCCCGGTAAGGCAGGTAATCCTGCCATTCCGGAGGCCCCGATCTACATCGAGTTGGTTGTTGATGCGGATATCGTTGATTTGAACCGCATTCCTCTACCAGCAGATACTCCGATTATCGACGAGCGGTTCAAGGAGAAGAAATAGCTCAACCTGGCGTTCGGACCTTCCAGGGCAACCTGGCCCCTTTAAGGCATGACCGCCGCACGACGATTCTCAGGGCCGGCACTCGAAGAGCTTGCCAAAGCCAAGATCCCCTAGCCGTGCCGCCGTGACCACCTCATGCGAACCCACGTTGCTTGATAGGCCCTTTCGCCATTGCCTGTCCGTTGATACTATGCGCAAAGCAAATACGGCGACCCTGTGCGGTCAAAGGGCGACACATCGATGACCAGGTAAGGGCACCACCGGAAGCTCAATCATGAAGGGTTCACCAATGGCCGGCCCGGCGGGCGAAATCAAGATGGACCCGCGCCTCGGGCCCGGATGTGCGACCGCGACAGACACGGCTCCGCCCCAGGTGGCGCTGCTGTCGAACGGCCGGTACGGCGTCGTCATCACCGCCGCCGGGAGTGGCTGCAGCACCTGGCGCGGCCTGGATGTGACGCGCTGGCGGGAGGACGCGACCCGGGATTGCTGGGGCCAATTCTGCTACCTCCGCGACCTGACCCAGGGCACGGCCTGGTCCGCCGGGTACCAGCCGCTGTGCCGGGCAGCCGATGAACATGAAGTCGCGTTCCACGCCGACAGGGCCGAGTTCCGCCGCCGCGACGCTGACACCGAGACCCGTTTGGCCGTGTGCGTGGCGCCGGATTGCGACGCCGAAGTGCGCGTGGTGACCGTGGTCAACCACAGCGCTCGGCCGCGCGAGTTTGACCTGACCAGCTATGCGGAGGTGTGCCTGAACCCTCGTCGCGCGGATCAGGCGCACCCGGCCTTCGCGAAACTGTTTTTGGAGACGGAGTTCGTCCCTGCTTCCGGCGCCTTGCTAGCCCGCCGACGGCCGCGGGGAGCGGACCAACAGCCGCTCTGGGCGATCCACGTATCGGCGGCTCATGGATTGGAGAGGGGCGCGCCGGAGTACGAGACCGACCGAGTCAGGTTCCTGGGCCGCGGCCGCACGCCGGCCGACCCCGCCGCCCTGGACCTCGGAACGCCCCTGTCCGGGACAACCGGTCCCGTGCTGGACGCCGTCTTCAGCCTGCGGCGCCGAGTCCGCCTGGACCCGCGATCCCAGGCCAGCATCGCGTTCATCACTGGAGTGGCAGACACCCGGGAGGCGGCAACCGCTCTGGCCGAACGGTTTCAGAACTTTGAGGCCGTTGACCAGGCCTTCTCCGGGGCCCGGGACGGCTGCCGGGACGAGTTAGGTAAGCTCGACCTGACGCCGGATGACGTTGCCTTGTTCAATCAACTGGCGGCGTCGGTCGTTTTCACCAGTTCGTCGCTACGGCAACCGGATGCCGTCGCTGCCAACCGCCTGGGGCAGTCGGCCTTGTGGCCGCACGCCGTCTCCGGTGACCTGCCGATCGTGCTGGTCCGGGTCGCCGGGTCAGACGACGAGTCCCTCGTCCGCCAGCTCGTGCAGTGGCACGCCTATACACGGGGCCGTGGTTTGATCCTGGACCTCGTCATCATGGATGAGCGCCCGGGCGACGCCGGCGATCGGCTCACGGCCGACCTCCAGGGCGGCGCTGCCGGCCCGCTTCTCGGCAAGCCGGGCGGGGTGTTTGTCATGGCGGCGGAAAAGATCCCCGCCGATGATCGGGTGTTGTTCGCCGCCGCCGCGCGGGCCGTCCTCGGTGGCGGACGCGGCTCCCTGGCAGATCAAATTCACCGCCGACCAGCCGCGGCAACTCTCGCGCCGCCGCTGACCAGGACCCCGGTTGCGCCAGAGCCTGCGGGGCAGTCCGCAACGCCTCCCGAGGGTCTAAGGTTCTGGAACGGCCATGGAGGATTCACGCCCGACGGGCGCGAGTACGTCATCGTCATCGACGGCACCGCCCGCGGCGGTCCGGCCTTGCCGCCGGCGCCCTGGACCAATGTGCTGGCCAACCCCGGCTTCGGGTGTTTGGTGACGGAGGCCGGCCTGGGCTACTCCTGGGCGGGCAACAGTCAGATGAACCGCCTCACTCCGTGGTCGAACGACCCGGTGTCCGACCCGCCAGGCGAGGCGATCTATCTGCGCGACGAAGAGACGGGCGCCGTCTGGACCCCCACGCCCTTGCCGCGCGGGCCGGTCGCGGCGGTCACCGTCCGGCACGGCCAGGGCTACACCCGCTACACCCACCGCGCGGGCGGCCTCGACCAGGACCTGCTGGTGCTGGTGCCTCCCGACGACCCGGTCAAGTTGCTGTGCTTGAACGTGCGCAACACCGGCGACCGGCCGCGGCGTTTGTCGGCGACGTATTACGCCGAATGGGTACTCGGGAGCCTTCGGGACAACGCCCCCTTGCAAGTGGTGTGCGAGTGCGACGCGGCCTCCGGCGCCATCCTCGCTCGCAATGCCTGGGCCGGCGCCTTCGCGAGTCTGCTGGCGTTCGCGGCCGCTGGTCCGCGGCTGCGCTCGGCCACCGCCGACCGCACCGAATTCCTCGGCCGCAACGGCACGCCGTCCGCACCCGCGGCTTTGGGGCGTATCGACCTTTCCGGCGGCGCCGGCCCCGCGCTCGACCCGTGCGCGGCCTTGATGACCGAGATCGTGCTGGCGCCCGGCCAGGCGGACGAGGTCGTCTTCGTCGTGGGACAGGCGGAGAGTCTGGAACGAGTCCGCCGTCTCGTTGCTGCTTACACCGACCCCCGCCGAGCCAGGGAGGTGCTGACCGAGGTCCAACGCCTCTGGGACCGGATCCTGGGCGCTATCCAGGTGACAACGCCCGACCCTGGCCTCGACTTGATGGTCAACCGCTGGCTCCTTTACCAGGTACTGGTCTGTCGGGTCTGGGGCCGCTCGGCGTTCTACCAGTCGGGCGGGGCCTACGGCTTTCGGGACCAGCTCCAGGACGTCATGGCGCTGGTCCATAGCAGCCCGGAAACGGCGCGGGCCCAGATCCTGCGGTCGGCGGCGCGGCAGTTCGAGGAGGGCGACGTGCAGCACTGGTGGCACCCGCCCGTCGGCGTCGGCGTCCGCACCCGCATCACCGACGACCTGTTCTTCCTGCCCCTGGTCGTCCACCACTACGTGACCGCGACCGGCGACGCCGCCCTGCTCGACGAGGCGGCGCCGTTCCTCAAGTCCCCGGAGCTGCGGCCCGACCAGGAAGAGGACTTCGGCTTGCCGGACGTGAGTGGGCAAACAGGAACGGTGTACGACCACTGCGTGCGCGCCCTGGAGCGTGGCTACCGGCTCGGACCGCACGGCCTGCCCCTGATGGGCACCGGCGATTGGAACGACGGCATGAACAAGGTCGGCGCTGAGGGCAAGGGCGAAAGCGTCTGGAACGGCTGGTTCTTCGTGACCGTGCTGAAGGCGTTTGCAGAACTGGCCGGGCGGCGCGGCGACAGCCCTCGGGCGGCGTGGTGCCGGGAACGAGCCGAGGGGCTGAGGGCAGCCCTGGAGGCGAACGCCTGGGACGGCGCCTGGTACCGCCGGGCCTATTTTGATGACGGCACCCCCCTCGGGTCGGCCCAAAACGACGAGTGCCAGATCGACGCGATCCCCCAGGCCTGGGCGGTGATCTCAGGAGCCGCCGACCCGTCGCGGGCCCAACGGGCGATGGCCGCGGTCGAGGAGCGACTGGTGCGCCCCGAGAGCAAGCTGATTCAGCTCTTCGACCCGCCCTTCGACAGCGGAGCGTTGCAGCCGGGCTACATCAAGGGGTACGTGCCCGGCATCCGCGAGAACGGCGGCCAGTACACCCACGCGGCCACCTGGGTTGTGCTGGCTGTGGCCCTGCAGGGCCGCGGCGACCGCGCGCTGGAACTGTGGAACATGCTCAACCCGATCTACCACGCCGCCACCCCTTCCGAGGTGCAGCGCTACAAGGTTGAGCCGTACGTGGCCTGCGCCGACGTGTATGGTGCACCGCCGCACGTCGGCCGCGGCGGCTGGACGTGGTACACCGGCTCGGCGAGCTGGCTGTATCGCGTCGCCCTGGAAGCGATCCTCGGATTCCGCCTGGCGGGTGACACGCTGCGCGTCGAGCCGTGCGTCCCGCCAGGTTGGCCGGGGTACGAGATCATCTACCGCCACGGCTCCGCGACCTACCGTGTCCGGGTGGACAACCCGGCCGGCACCGGCCGCGGTGTCGCGTCAGTCACCCTGGACGGGCAGCCGGCCGCGGGCGGGGCGGTACCGCTGCGCGACGACGGCCGGGGGCACGACATCCGCGTGACGTTGGGCAGCGCCAAGAGGTGAGCGATGGCCGGGGACGTACCGAGCGACGACGACCTGGGACGGACGCCGACGGACGAAGAACTCCGCAGGCTGCAGCGGACCACCGTCCTGTACTACCTGCACGAAACCAATCCGGACAACGGGCTGGTGCGGGACAAGACGGAACCGGACTCCCCTTGTAGCATCGCCGCCGTCGGCCTGGCCCTGGCGACGATCCCGGTCATCGTCAAGCGCGGCGTGGTCATCCGCAAGTTCGCGGCGAAAATCGCCCGCAGAAGGCTCCGCAGCCTCCTCGATCTCCCCCAGGGCCCGGAAGCGGACGCCGCCGGCTACAAGGGGTTCTTCTACCACTTCCTCGACATCGAAACCGGCCGCCGCGTCTGGGACTGCGAGCTGTCCACACTCGACTCGGCGTTCCTGTTCGCCGGCGTGCTCACCTGCGCCACCTATTTCGACGCCGACACGGCCGACGAGGCCGAAGTCCGCCGTCTGGCCGACGCCCTCTACTGCCGGGCCGACTGGGACTGGGCGCGGGACGGCGGCCCGACGCTCACGCACGGCTGGCGGCCGGGAACCGGCTTCATCCCCCATCGCTACCAGGGCTACGATGAGGGGCTGCTCCTCTACGTGCTCGGCCTGGGCTCGCCCACGCACCCGCTGCCCCCGGAGAGTTACGCCGCCTACTGCGCCACCTACCAGTGGAAGCAGCTCTACGGCCGCGAGTTGCTCTACTCCGGGCCGCTGTTCACCCACCAGCTCTCTCACCTGTGGATCGACTTCCGCGGGCTCCGCGACGCCTTCATGCGCGACCACGGCAGCGACTACTTCGAGAACAGCCGCCAGGCCACCTACGTTCAGCAGGCGTACGGAGTCCACAACCCGCTCCAGTTCGCCGGCTATGGGGAGCACTGCTGGGGGTTTACGGCGTGCGACGGCCCCGGCTGGGTGAAGCGGGTCATGGACGGGGTGGAGCGGCAGTTCTTCGACTACATCGCCCGCGGCGCCCCGTTCGGCCCGGACGACGGCACTGTCGCCCCGTGGGTCGTGGTCGCCTCCCTGCCGTTCGCCCCGGAGATCGTCATCCCGACCGCCCGCAACCTGGCGGGCGTGAAGCTCGGCGGCCACGACCGGCCCTACGGCTTCCGCTGCTCGTTCAACCGGACGTTCCGCGTGGACGACAGCCCGGCCGGTTGGTGGGTCACGCCGTACCAGTTCGGCATCGACCAGGGGCCGGTGGTGCTGATGATCGAGAACTACCGCACCGGCCTGATCTGGGACATCATGCGTCGCTGCCCGCCTGTGGTCGCCGGTTTGCGGCGGGCCGGCTTCACGGGCGGTTGGCTGTAGCTTATCGGATTGATGGTGACCCGCGGCATAACGCGGTCGGTGGGGATAAACTCACGCGCGCATCGTTTGTAAGGTGTCTCCCATGCCTTCCGCCAGAATTCCGGATACGGTCCGGCGGGTCTTCACGGAGGCTTTCAGCGCAAGGGACATCGCCGAGCCGTTGGCGTCGTTCGATGCCGAGGCTTCCGCTGCCCATGCGCGCGATTTCATGGAAGCCCGCGACTTTGACGTCATCGGCATTCGCCGTGATGGTCTCATGGTGGGCTACGCCGAGAGGGGCTCCCTGGAGGGCGGCGCCTGCGGCGAGTTTCGCCGGCCATTCGCTGACGCCATCGTCCTCGAGGACACCGCCGCGCTGGTGAACGTGTTGTTGAAACTGAATCAGAATCCCTTCGCCTTCATCACGGTTCTCGGGCAGGTGGGCGGCATCATCACGCGCGCCGATTTACAGAAACCAGCCGTGCGCATGTGGCTCTTTGGCATCGTGACCCTGATTGAGATGCGCTTTGCAGAACTCATCGAGCGCCACTGTCCTGCCGATACCTGGAAGACACATGTCTCGGAGGCGCGCTTGCAAAAGGCCCAGGCGCTCCTGGAGGAACGCGGCCGCCGCAATCAGAGGCTGCAGTTATTCGATTGCCTGCAATTCTCGGACAAGGGCCAGATCGTCGCACGCCTCGAGGACATTCGGAAGCAAACGATTTTTGCCTCGCGCAGCCAGGCCGAGGCGGCCGTCAAGAATCTGGAAAAGCTGCGCAACAACCTGGCCCACGCGCAGGATATCCTGGCAACCGACTGGGACACGATCCTGCAGCTTTGTGAGTTTTTTCAGTCGTCCATGGCCGAAGGCCCCACCTGAGTATTGGCGGAGATCACTGGAACCTCCCGCGCGACTTCTATAGACCGTGCTTTGTCAATCCTGACGGGGCTGGCACATTCCTCCCTTTGTTTCCTGCCGGAATTATTCTTCAGTTTCCGCAGACAGAATAGAATAAAGTGGAACCAACTCCATCCTTCTCCGGTTCCTTCTCGGTTCCACCTATTCGGAGACGAAACATGCCTGATCTATCGAGAAACCTGCACAATCGAGGTCAACTGCGGTCGCGCCTGGCTGTCTTGCTGCTCGGCGTTCTACTGCTGGCGGCGCCCTCTTTGCGTGCTGCCGACCCCAAGAGCGGCGCCGCGGACTTCACCGGGCAGAAGCACCTCAAGGTTACCATCGGCAAAGGGCTCAAGCTGGAGACCGATTTTCACCGTTTCGAGTTCGGCGGCAAGACAGCCCTCGCAGCCAACGGCAACCTGAAGAATACGTCGAGAAAGAAGCTCTATGGAACGCTGTACATCGCTTTCTTCGACAAGGAGAAGAACCTCGTCGCCTGCTCGGCGCGAACGACGATTATCCTCGACGCCGGCAAGCAGACGTTCGTTGGTTCGGTCCTCGAAATCCCGCTGGAACAGATGAACAAGATCGCCTCTTACCAGGTGAGGATTTACGAGGGCGAGAAGGAGATCGGGAAGAAGTAGCATCTCATGCACTCACGCCGAGGGGCGGACGATGCAGGGCGTTATTCATAATCGCGTCAAGCAGAAAATGTGCCAGGTAGCGGGCCGGGTTCTCAAAGGAAATGGGCGTCCCAAAGATGACGCTCGAAGTCAACTGGTAAGGGCCGGGGCTAACCCGTAGCTGAACTTGACCGGGGCCGCATCCTATCCCCGCGCGGCGCCCTGTTGAGGCGAAGGAAAGAAGAAATGGTCCATTACGTTATGGCCAGTGTCCCGATGACAGTTATTGCGGCATCGGCCTGGTACGGGGTCAGCCGGAATGGAGAGGTAACTACCGTGAGTTTTGCCTGGTGGACGCCGTTGCTCGCTCTTCTGGCAGGCATTGCCGTCGCAGCTTACGGCTTTCGGCTTTACCAAAAGCGCTCTCACTACTACCGCTACGGACCGGTGCTAATGGTCCTGGGTCCAGTATTAATCATCCTTACCATTCCAATGCTGCTGCTCAACAAGACCGTTGTCGATAATCAGCGTTTTGAAGTTGCCGACGGGATGTGGTGGAACATCCATCGGTACGCAGTTCGCTTCGACGACGTGCGCAGCGCCCGCCTGGAAACGCAAGAAAAGCAGACCCGGAACACCACCTACGTCGAGCGCCGGTTGGTACTGGAGATGAAGGACGGGGTAGCACAAACCGTTGTCGTACGGAACACCCTCGTGGCGGCCTGGCCTGATCTTGTTCGGCATTTTCAGTCACGCGGGATCAAGGGTCTCCCGGAGACTCTTCCCGAATGAGATGGCCGCGACTCTAGCAATGCCGCTTCACCATCTCCTCCTGACAAGCCCCACACGCGGTTACAATCGGAGATAGATCCGCCGCCACTCCAGGAGCCGAACTGGCAGTAGGCCACGCCGAAGCGCACCGTGGAACCTGCCAACGCCCAGGGCCAGCCGCCGCTCTCCGGCCAGAAGTCGGACACTAAGCCGCCGATTGCCGAACTCGAACTAATCGCCTTGGCTGGCAACCCCGAGGACCTTCGCGACCAGGTGAGCTATCCTGCCACTGTAGCGCCGATTGAGTAGTCTCTCGGTTTTTCCGCTAGCTTTGACGGCATGGGCAGTTGTGAAAACTGTCACTTCGGTTCCTCTTTTGCGTGATTCTTCAAGGCAAAAGGCTTCCCCTGTCCGGGTCATATACAACGACGATAACTTTGCCGTTACCTTTCTCTGTGAGATCGATGTGAACTACGGGGTAGCGGTTCTCGCCATAAGAAAGGAGCTGCCGATCGGGTAACATGTCCAGTTGCTTCATATAGGCCGATACTGAGGACTTGTCCTTCTCTTGGACCGATTGCTGACCGCAGCCGTCCCGTATAAACCAGACTTCGATTTCGTCTTCATTCACATTGCACTGTTCAACCAACTCCTGGATTCTGCCTTTGGCTGTTCCTACCTGCATTGGGTTAGTGGGTCTGAGCTCTTCAAGCATCGCTTTTCTCCCGTACCTGCCGAAGTCTTCCCCTCGGGATCCGATCATCCACATTTGCACGCCGATACCCATGCGAGCGTTATTCAATTTTCCACCAGTCCCAGTAGGGACGGACGGATTTGCAGATGTCTATGTGAATCCGCTCTAATTGGGGCGCCTCAATCAGCTTACACTTGAGCCGAAGAAGCCAATAGCTGAGCTCCCGCACCCACACCCCAATTGACCAAATAAGCTGATGGAATAATAGATCGAAACGCGAACGATCTTGAATCAGAAACGGAGCGATTGGTTCTTCCTTCTGCAACTCATCCTTGTTCTCTTGCGTCCGCGCACCCGCCTGTAGCAAGCGGACTGACTTGAGTTCACAGCCTTTCCATTCTTGCGTTCCGCCTTTGAGGCCACGCCGGTCCAACGCTTCCTCGAGGCTCATGACGACTACCTGTGGACCATGCTTGAGCTTATTATAAGTTGCGGTAAGGAGCGGACTACCCGGATCGGAAAGAACCGACATATAATGTTGAGCTCGCTCGGCGATCTGATTCCATTTGTTACGATCATTGTTGTCGGGAATTGCCCGGCGAGATGGACAACGTTTCCAAGCGATCCCGAAATGCTGAAGGATCTGGTCTCCGGGTAAGTGTGCCAGGGAACCAAGGTAGCCGGAAGGATTTATATAGCACTTATCTTTACGGCAAAGTTCGTCGATTGTCTCGTTGTGGGTTTGGAGCTTGGCATTAGGCTTTACCGTAATCCGCTTTAAAAGATCGGCAAGTCGAAGAGCAGGGTCGCGCTCCCAAGCTGCCCAGGAAGCGAGGTTGCAAACCACGTCTTCAAAAAACATTCCCATGATCTCGTAAAAATCGACAGCGGCGGAGAAGAAATCATGCAAACCGGATTGTGGATCGGTGCAGATTCTCCTCTGCTTTTCTGCGCTAATTATGCGAAACCAACTGGTGTAATGGTAAAACGACTGTAGATACTCAGAATTCTCAATAGGCGGCTCTTCAGTCGGCCCGCCCCGCACGAAATGCCAAAAACCGCCACATTCAGGAACTAGCCTGGTCATTGCGCATGTCCTCAGTCGAATCCTTGGCATCCCAAGAGCGCGGGTTCAATTTCACACGGCGAGGCCTCTACGTCAATCAATTTAAGTCAATTAACAGAAGGCTGAAGGTGGCCGGTCTGCGGACCAGTGCCAATCCTTGAAGCCTACATCCCCGGAGTCCGATCAGCTTATCCTGGTCTTTATCCCCGTCCTGGTTGCCGCCAAGAGTTGGGCATTCGCTCGACCGTAATCGCCTTGAACCGCCATCGGCGCGGTCGCCGCTGGCCCTAAACCAAGTATCGCTGACAAATGAAGCGCGCTTTCACCGCCGCAAGTACGAGCAACGCTGGCAAGCCGAAAGTACCTTTTCACGGCATAAAGTCTCCGTGCCCGCGTTCTTTGGTCGGTGCGAGCCATTCCGTGAGCGAATGTACAGGCAATCCATACGGGGTTGATCTCTAAGTCTGCGAAGCCGCAAGTCTTCGTCCGCCCCTGCGCAGCCGGCAGAAGACTCGGAGCTCTTGACGCAACATCGCTTGCTCGCAATAATTATTGCGGGCAATTATAATTGCTATTGGCAACCAAGAAAACCACCTGCGAAGTGGGAGCGGTCATGAAAAAGAAGCAAGGCGGGCAGCCGTTCGCGAAAGACAAGGACAACGTTGAGCTAGCCAGCCTGGTCGGCGAATTGGCCAAGAGTGGCCTAAGCCAGCATGACGTTGCTGGTTTGCTTGGGATTTCCCCAGGCCAGCTCAGCCGCGTCAAGAAGGGGGAGCGGCACGCCTCTTGGAAGCACGTGCGGACCCTGCGCGAACATCTCCGATTGACCAGCGAGCAAAGGACGCGAGAAATGCACAACGCGCTCCGCCCGGCCTTCGCCTTAATCGATCACGCTATTCTAAGGGAGCTGGCACCCACTCCAGCTGTGGAGGCATTTCGGGAACTGTTATGGGCAAGAGCCGCGGAGCGAGGAATCCCAGTGACGAGGGTAAGTATTTCGTCAGACGTGTTTACACCTGACGGCGGGGTCGATGCGTCCATTCTTGATGGTGACGGACCTGAAATCCAGGCGGACGAACTGCTTTCCAACGGGAAGCGCTTTCAGATCAAGACGGGAGACTATCAGCCCTGGCGGCCAGCCGTGGTTAAGCGAGAACTCTTCGGGGTAAAGACCAAGAAACTGGAAAACCTTGGTGAAGCCGTTCAGCGGACGCTTCGCGAAGGAAAGGAGTACGTTCTCGTCTTATTCGGCGTTGATCCCACCGATGGGCAGCTGCATAAAGCGCGAAAGAACCTTGCGGCTGAATTCAAGGCATGTGGATTCCCTGATGCGCATGTTGCTGTCTGGGGCCAGACTCAGCTCATCGGCCTCTTTCAAAAGTATCCCGCATTGTGCCTTCGGCTGCGTGGGCACGATTCGCAAGGCTTCCGGTTCTGGTCTTCGTGGGCCACGGATGCCGACATGCTACCTCCAGTGCATTACAGCCCAGAAGCAAACCAGTTGGTGGAAGAGCTGCGGACGGATTTGCACTCCGGGAGATTTCCGCACGTGCGGTTGATCGGGGAGCCAGGCGTAGGCAAGACACGGACGGCACTGGAAATCACCCGTGTTCCGAATCTCGCCCCTGTGACCTTGTACCTCCGGGACGGCCGGGCATTGCTCAAAAGCTCCTTCCTCAATGAGCTCATCCAGGGAGACGCCGGTCGTTTCGTGCTGCTGGTGGTCGATGAATGCCCGCAGAAAGACAGTGCGGAAATCTGGAATCTTCTGAAAACAAGGTCGGAACGGGTGCGCCTCCTGACGATTGATCACGGCCCAGATACGTCGGCTGATGATAAGATGCGGCTCGTCGAAGTCCGCCCGGCTGGTGCCGAGCAAATCGTTTCGATCTTGCAGGAATACGAAATCGAAAAGAACGATGCCAGTCGTTGGGCGGCATACTGCGAGGGCTGCCCCCGCGTTGCCCACGTGATTGGTGAGAATCTTCGGCAGAACCGAGCAGATGTGCTCCAGCCGCCCGCCACGGTCAATGTTTGGGACCGCTTCATTGTGGGCCAGGACGACGCCGATTCCGAGGAAGTCCAACTGCGGAAAACCGCGCTTCGCTATCTGGCGCTATTCGAGCGGTTCGGCTTTGAGCCTCCTGTCCAGGGCGAGGCAAAGTGCATAGCCGCAATGGCGGTAGAGTGCGATCCAAGGCTGACCTGGCCGCGATTTCAGGCGACGATCATGAGCCTAAAACAGCGTCGCATCCTTCAGGGTGCAACTACGCTTTACCTGACTCCGCGCGCTCTGCACGTGCATCTGTATCGCGACTTTTGGCGGTGCTACGGTCACGGGTTCGACATTGTCCGCGCTTTCCGCAACATGCCGGAACAACTGCAACACTGGCTGATCGCAATGCTGAAGTATGCAGACGACTCGCCTGCGGCGGAAGCGGCCGTTACGCAACTGCTCAGTCCAAATGGGCTGATTCCCGGAGGAGGCCTTCCTGAGAGCCAAGCCACTGGCAAGCTTCTCATGGCGCTTGCGGAATCAAGCCGCGTGCTCACATTAAAGTGTTTACAGCGCACCATCGGCAACTCGACCCCCGCTCAGCTGCTTGAAATCCGCGAGGCGCGTCAAGAACTCGTTTGGGCGCTGGAACGCCTTGCAGTGTGGGATGAGTGTTTTGTCGGCAGCGCTGACCTGCTGCTAAAGCTTGCTGAAGCCGAAAACGCCAACCACGCGAACAATGCCACAGGCACGTTCGTCCAACTCTTTAGCCTAATTCCGGGCCTGTCTGCCACTCAGGCTTCTGCATCGCGCCGAAACGCTTTCTTACGGTCGGCGCTTGAGTCCGAATCGCTCTCCCGGCGCCGGATCGCTCTGGCAGCAGCCCGAGCGGCTCTGGAGACTCGTACAGGAAGCCGAATGGTGGGCCCCGAACATCAGGGCCTGCGAAAGACGATCGAGTTCTGGTGTCCCAAAACCTATGGAGAACTATGGGATGCTTACCGCGATGCATGGGAAATGCTGACGGAAAAACTGAATGTCTGGACGGGAGAGGAGCGGACCGAACTGATTCGAGTCATAATTGATGCTGGCCGTTCGGCGTTGGATATCCCACCGCTGACAAACCAAGTCCTGACGACGCTCGAATCTGTGGCTGATGATCGCGACGCCGATCTGAAGGCAATGGTCGGATTCATCCAGCGCGAGCTGAAGTTTGGGAAGAACGAATTGACCGAGGAAGCTGTCACCCGTTTGTCCGCGCTCAGCACCAAGCTGGAGGGCCATGACTTTAACTCCAAGCTTCGGCGGTACGTGAAGTATACCACCATGGACGACGCCTTCGACGATGACCATCAACGCTCGTACGTTGTTGATGAAAAGCTCGAAGAGCTAGCCAGGGAGGCCGTGTTGTCACCAGGATTGCTGGAGGCAGCCCTTCCCTGGCTGTTGCGCGAGGATTCGAGCCCCGCCTTCTGTTTTGCGCTTCGGCTTGCAAACCACGACCCCGCTAGGAGCCTGTTGCCAACCATCTTCGAAATACAAGAATCGATTGGATCAGATGGTCGGCTATCGTTTCTGGCAGGATACCTTGCCTCGATATACGAACACGACGCTGCGGAGTGGGAAACCCGCATGTTAGCGCTGGCGGAGAAGTCCTTTCTCCAGAGTGGGTTTGCGGATCTGGCGATTTCTTCCGGCATGACGGATGCAATAGCGAGGAAGGTCGTCGATTTCTGCCGGTCGGGACGGCTTGATCCAACCTGCCTTGACCGTTGGTGGTTCAGACCACGGTTGCATCAACTCGACGAAGCGGTGTTCCTGGAATTGATTGATCTGCAACTCATCGAGAATCGGCCAGAGCTGTGGAGAAATGCGGTTCACATGTTCCATGCCTACTACTTGGATAAGGAGATTCCCAGACTTCTCCCCGCCGAGATTTCGGAGCGTGTGTTATCCTCTCCGGCCATGTTGGGAGAGTGGAGAGGGAATTCGGTCAGCTACTATTGGTCGCGTTTGGCAGTTGCGTTTCTGGGCCGTTACCCCAATCGCCGCTGGGACTTTTTCCGGGCAATTCTTCGACTCGGCCTGAAGCAATGGAATTTGCTGTCAGACCTGGACATGTCAGAAGAGGCGGTGCTTGCGCGCCTGTTCAGGACCGATCCTGAGCGAGCCTGGGATTGCATCGCGGAGGTATTTTCCGAGCGAGCAGAAGGAGATGCCTTTGGGGTACAGCACTGGTTGGGTGAGACTGGGCACCGGCTTTGGGGGGATGATTCACCGGGGCTGATTCAGTTCGCCCCCGTCAATAAAGTGTTTGTTTGGGTGGATGAGGATGTCGAGGAGCGTGGGCGCTGGCTGGCTAGTGCCCTGCCCAAAACGTTGGATCAGAGTCCCGGGGGAAGATTAACGCGTGGCTTCATCGCCAGATACGGAAAAGTCGAATCACTGGCGGCTGCGCTGTCATGCCGCTTTTTCTCGCGGGCTTGGTGTGGCTCAGAGAGCGCGTACTATCGCGAGCTGCGCGAGCAGGCGAGAAACTGGCTGGCGGATGAAAAGGATCAGACAGTAATTCGCTGGATCGAGAACTACATCGATATTCTTGGTGCCGATATTCAACGGGCTGAGATTCAAGAGGAGCGCCGATTCTGAATCAGGTTCGAGTGGTCTGGCTGCTGCTCAAACGTTGCGTCACAGAAGCCCTCAACTGGCTCCTGTTCCTCGACAGGCTGAACCGAGAGAACAGATGAGGACAGAGGGACAGGGACAGAGGAGGGACGGAGGACCAGTGTATACAACTGCTACCCGCAAACTACCTTATGGCAAAATAGGAACGATCGCCTCGGCCACCCACCGCAGGCGGCGGCCGAGGGAAGAAAGAGGACGCAGCCTCGATTTGAATCGAGCCGCGTCCTCTTTCTTCTTCAAGGAAAAAAGACGCAGACGAAAGTGGCGAGCGAGCAGGCGCTCGCGTGGTCCGGCCTGCCGGCCTACCCTACTGAGTTTTGTTATAATAAAGATATGAAAATTATCGATCAGCTCGCGGAGCGCTCGGTACTATGACAAAGAGAAACTTAATTACCAAGGCGGCCAAGCGACCGTCGCCGGTGCGGAGATTCGCTACGTCGGACGCCTACACGTACCCGGCCGACTTAATAGAGAAATTGCGCCCGCTTTGGTGCAAAAAGTGCTACCCCATTGAGAAGGTTCCAACTATCCCAGACGCCCGCGTATTGAAGCGCCTGCTGGAAGTTGCATATCACACAAGTTTCATGAGGGACGAGACTCGTCCAGCAAGATTCTCCCTGATGTATTGCTCGCCACGGCAGTGGGACACTTATTTGAAGAGCCAATTGGGAAGACCGTATTTGCAGAACTATGCTCGTGTCTCCTGCTCATTTGACGAAATCGCGATGCGCAGACTGTGTCAAGCGGTCGATTCGAATCGGGTTTCCATCGTCGTGCAAAATGCAGACGCGGGTTGGCGACGCCGACGAGCGCCACTCCTTGAAATCAACGGATTGCTAGACAGAGGATCGGCGGAGTCGCGCGCCGAGCGCGGGGAATCGCGCTTTCCGGTCGGGCTTCCGCCGTTCTTGACCTTGAACGCGTCAGGTCCCGGTACGATCAGCCTACATCGATCCGGCAAATTGCTACTCGGTCTAACGCACGGCAAGATTGTTCTGAGCGTGGGGCAATCACTCGCCGACGGTCCAATCCCTGCCTTTTTCCACGAGAGCGCGGAGGGATTGGAGGCAGAAGTGCGATCGACGATCGGACAAGAGAAGTACGATTTCGTTGCCGGGACAGCGGAGTCACCGACCGAGCTGCTCTTTAGGTGCGTTCGAAGAATACTTTTGAAGATTAAAGACGCCGGGCACGGGGGAACTCTGATTATCGTGCCCGATGAGATACAGGTGCATGATCCCAGGCTCACCCAGCGACTCCGAGTCAAGTATGGCTGCTCCAATGCCCGCGCCTGGAAGATGCTCGTTGAGTTGCTCCAGACGGATGCATCGTGGAACGCTCTATTGTTGTCCGTGGGGAATGAAGGCGAGTATTGCAAGAAAGACCTCGTGCTCGACGCGATTCAGCTACGTTGCACGCTCAACTGGCTGGGCACGGCCCTCGACGACAGTCTTACCTTCATTGCGGACCTCGCACGCGTTGACGGTGCCGTAGTCATGACGGATCGATTAAGGGTGCTTGGGTTTGGCGCGGAAGTCGTTGTTGGTCCGGGTGGTTTAGGACACGTTGTAGACCAGTCGGCAAATGAAACGTTCAAACGCACCGTGTCAATCGACGACTTCGGCACGCGGCATCGCTCTGCATTTCGCCTGTGTTCGAACTACGAGAGCGCCTTGGCCTTCATTGTGTCGCAAGACGGTGGCATTCGCGCAGCGCGGCGAGTAGGAAGGGATCTGGCTTTCTGGCCTAATCTGGAATAGTCGGGGGGCGAGCGGCTAGTGCGACGTGCGTGCGTGGCATGCCCGAATCGAACTTTCGTTTGCCAACGCTCTGCTAGCGCGCGCATGCACGGCCGCGCCGCGAAGCTCACACAGCAGAAAGGAGCGGTCGCTCCCTGGCGACAAGCAGGTTGTTTCTAACGGAATCTACGTCCTGGCCAAGAATGCTCTCCTGGATGTTGTTCAGAACAGGGGTCTCGAAGCTTTCACGGATTGCCCGTGGCGGGAAATTTTGCTGAACGCGGCAAATGCCAAGCCATTCATGGAGCTGGGCAGCTACCTCCGGAGTCCAGGACCGGGTGGCCACAACACTGGTTCTTCTGGAATGCAAACAGGCGTTTTAGAACGACCCCGCTCACCTGCACCGGCCGCTCAGGTAGCTACACGACGCGGAAAGCCTACATGCGGCCAGTGTCAGGTGGCCGGGTACCCGAGTCACTCCAAGGCGTGACCTCACCTGCCAGCACCCCGAGCCGGCCGGCGACGAGGTCCACCCACCGGACGAGGCCCGCAGGCTCGCTCGGGATCTGCCCGAACAGCGGTTGGACGCCGGTCAGGCCCGCGGCCTCGATCAACCGCTTCTCGTTGCACACCCACAGGCCCCTCTCGCACAGGACCGCGTTCGCCTCCTCCAGGACGGCCCTCGCCGCCTGCCCGGCCGCCCCGACGAAGTTTCCCCGCCGGGCGTGTACCCGGGCGTAGTCGAGGCTGAACGACCGAAACAATCGCCAGCACGGCGTCGCGGCGGCCGCCAACTTCGCCGGGAACGGGGCCGCCGGAAGGCTCCCCCACAGGACCCGGCAAGAGGCGAGTTCGGCGGCCAGCAGGTACGTCGGCAACCCGGCGACGAAGCCGAGCATGTGGTCCACCTCGAACTCCCCCTGGCCCGCGCGGCGGGTCCAGTGCTCGACCACGTCGAGGTCGCGCAGGGCCACGTCCACCTTCGCAGCCCCGCACCGGAGGAAGGCCCCGCCGTTCAACAAGCGCCCCCACGCCCCCGGCGGGTGAACCGTCCCCCGAGCGGTGAGCGCCGCCAGGTCGATCGTGCCGCGGTAGTAGAGGCCGAAGTCCCAGTCGCTGCCCGCGTCGCCGACCCCGAGCGCGCGCGAGCCGCCGAGCGCGACGGCAACCGCGCCGGGCATGGCAGCCAGCACCTTCGCCAGTTCAGCGACCGGCTCCGGCAGGTCAGTCATGGCCGCGTCCACTGTACCCTCCTCGCCGCCACCGGAAGCCCTCCGGGGCCGAACGGTGATTCACCAAACCGGCGCCGGCACGGTATCACGGGTGCCGGCAGATTATTACGGTTATTCGATCCGTGCCGGCGCTGACTGTCAAGGAGCGGAGGGAGATTCCTGTTGATCGTGAGGGGTTTAGGCACGCCAGGGAAGTTTCTGCTCATGACCCGTGGCCTGCTTCGGTCCCGACCACCTCTGCGCGCACGGCAATTTCGCCAAGCTGCTCCGGTCGCCAGTTCAAGCGGACGTTCAGCGGGTCGGTTAACTTGAGGTTTGCAACTGCGTCATTTGGTTGGCCTGATTGTACGCTATGCTGTAAAATGCCCTCTGAATTACCGAGAGCTCTTCCGAAACCGGGTAAGAAAATGAAGAAAGACGCAACATTCAAGTGGGATGACAAGGACTTTGTTAGTTTCTATACAGATTCAGCAAACTTCATCGTGCTAGAAAGACAACGATCTATCCGAATCCTGCTTGAGATTGTAGCGTTTCATTTTCCGGGCCTGTCCGGCCTTCAAATTCTCGACCTTGGGTGCGGCGAAGGAATTATCACAAAATATATTTACGACAAGTCCCCTAGTAACAATTTTTACCTCCTCGACGCTTCCGAGGAGATGCTGAACAAAGCAAAGGCGAATTTAAGCAGCAGTAGCAACATGTCTTTCTGCCACCGGACCTTTGAAGATTATTTCACGTCGCAATCGGAAGACTGGAAGTATGACTTGGTCTTTTCCGCCAATGCGATTCATCATCTTGATTTTGCGCAGAAAACGGCATTGTACACCAAGATCTACAAAGAGCTGAAGCCTGGCGGCTTATTCCTAAACATCGATGCAGTCCATCCGAGTTCAGCCCACAGTGAGGAAATACAATTTCAAATGTGGCGAAACTGGATGAATGAAACGTTAGAACAAAATGGGAAAGAGAGCGATCTTGGAAGGTACGACAACATCCCGTCCCTATACAAAAACAATCTCGAAGACAGACCGAGTGGTCTCTGGGACCAGCTACAGGCTTTAAGCAGATGCGGGTTCCGGGATGTGGATTGTTTCTACAAATACAGCATTTTTGCAGTATTTGGCGGTACAAAATAGCACAAAACGTCTAACAATGGGGACGCAGTACCAACGTCTGGTTGGACTTGTTCAACATCGAGTTACCCAAGAGACGGTGCAGCAGACGGGCGCCGTAGGAGGCCGTTGCGCGGCATGCCGTCCCCCAGCCTCCCGGTCTGCTGAGTGGTTTGTTACGGTCACGTGCCATTGGGCAGCTCGACAATGGACCGGCGTAACCCTGCTTCCCAGCCTCGGATACCGGCGATGAAAGTGGAAAAAGAGACAGTGGAAAAAGAGGAGTGGAAAAAGAGACAGTGTATACAACTGCTACCCGCAAACTATCTTATGGAAAAATAGGGGCGATTCGCCTCGGCGCACCCACCGCAGGCGGCGGCCGGGAATGAAGACGGGCGCCGAGAATCAGGGAGAAGATCCGCTAGAAGCGCTTTTCACTTCGTTTGCCAACGCTCTGCCAGCGCGCAAACACGGCCGCGCCGCGAAGCTCGCGCAGCAGAAAGGAGCGGTCGCTCCCTGGCGACAAGCAGGTTGTTTCTAACGGAATCTGCGTCCTGGCCGAGAATGCTCACCTGGATGTTGTTCAGAACAGGGGTCTCGAAGCTTTCACGGATTGCCCGGGGCGGGAAATTTTGCTGAAGGCGGCAAATGCCAAGCCATTCATGGAGCTGGGCAGCTACCTCCGGAGTCCAGGACCGGGTTGCCACACATCAGAAGATGGATAACGCCCGCAAGCGGGAGCAAGGAACGACCGAGGCTTACTGACCAGTGCCGCGGTTCGCGTTCGTCGGCATGCTCGCTTTCCATCACCTGCTCCCGCGTCTGGGGAGCCGCATACGCGGTTGGCCGAACGGATACCCCGTTCCGCAGAATTCTGCGGAACGGGAACAGCCCCCGTGACCCGTGGCAAAGTGACAAACTTGGGTAGTGTTTTATTAGGGTGTTGATCGGTCACGGCCAGAGCGCTCGGACGCGGCCCTGGAGTCTACGCATGACAACTTCAATGTATGACCCGTGCCTATGCTCTTTGAAGCAAACGCTTTCGATTGGTTGGCTAGAGAAGGCGACTATAATCTGCGTGCTGTGGCTGTCGTCGTCTTCACCTTCCCATATCAACATCGGCTTGTCATCAAGAATCCCGTAAAGGTCTGGCTTTCCGAGAAAATCCTCTACTTGTGAGCGGGTCCACCCGATTTGAATCTTGTCGCAGTTCGCTTGGCTGATGCGGCCTTCATCAACCGGAATCAAGAGATAGCCAGCCACGACCGCGACTAGCATGAACCCGGTCCCGCTCCAGAACCACCAGCGTTTCAGTAGCCAACGCATGCCTGATTCTACCCATGACTGCGCAAAAAGAAAACCCGGCATCGTGCCGGGTTGCGTTACTTACTGCGCGGTCTGTTGCGCCGCCACTCGTTCAATCAGCTCGTTCATGCTCCAGACGTGGTCGGTCAGACCCGCTGCCATTGCCGGGGTCTGCTTGATCGTCATATGCACGCGGCAAAAATCGTAGTACAGGAAAAACAGCGCCAGCGCCGCGTCGTGGTGCCTGTGAGGAGAATCGGGGACGGTTTACGCACGTCCGCACCGCGAATCGGCTTGCGGAAATAATGGCTTGTGGAGGAAGCGCTCTTGCATCCGCATCGATCTGCAAGGCTTGAAACACGGCAGGAAAAGCTGCGGGTCAGCACGCGCTCTTACGTTGTCCAATCTTCGACACGCAATCCCGGCACTTGCCGGAAGTCACGTAAGTTGCGGCTCAAGAGTGTGGCCTCTGTTGTCAAGGACGTTCATCTTGAGAAACGAACGCCAGACGGCCTCCAGCTTCCCATATGCCAAGACGACCTGCTCCGGCTTCCTGGCACGATTGAGATACGCAAGCCAACCTTGGACTTGCTCATGAAAACTCACGATTGTCGTTGCAATATCATCGGACGGAAGTGCATCGAGGCGCGCCAACAGGTGCCGACAAGCCGGTTGCTCTTGCCATTGCAAGACCGAGAGGTGATCCGTATCGAGGACCACAGGCACGGGCATTATCCCTTGAGTTTGCCGCGCCGAATAAGACGGCCAAGACGAACAATCTCCGCGTAGGCCTCATCGCCCGCGAACTCGCCGACAATTTGCCGATACCAGGGCTCGGCGCGCTTGACGGCCAAAGAGGATTTCAGCGCGGCCAACTCTTTTTCGACCCTCGCCAGGCGGGCTTCGAGCTGTTTTGTGGATTGCGCCATGGGATTATTCTTGCCTTTCTCGGATGCCAAGGCAAGCCGATATCTTCGGCGCATAACCCTTTCGTTCTGGACCGACCCCGGACGGCTGCTACGCCCGGACTCCCCTATTGCATGCCGAGTACCAACTTCGAAAACCTTGGCGGGGCGCGGCGGATTCACCTAGCTGCTTGCCAAGATGGTCAACGGATTGGCAACATGGCCACCAACATGGCCACCAGGAAAACACAAAAAAACCAGAAAAATCCCAAGGCGGCCAAGGTGGCCAGCCGCTCTCTTTCGTGGGTCCGCCGCCGGTCCGCCCAATGCGATTGGCCGGCGGACAGACGCGGCCAAGGCGGGCGAACAACGAGGAAGGGCCCTGGCCCCGTGACCCGTGGCAAAGTGGTTTCCTGGACCCCTAAATTTCAGTTTTTGTTCGCGTTTTTCTTCGCAGCCCGCGAGGATCAACCGGTGCTACTTCGTTCAAGAGCAATCTGCCGGCTCAGCCGGATTTTTTCGGAAATTCCCCAAGACCGCCATAGGCCGCCAAGTGATTTGGCGGACGGATTAATGAGAAACACGGGTGGCCACGAACTTGGCAAACTGGCAAACAACTCGCCCCGCCCCTGCCAGCTTGACCGGCTGGACTCCTGGCTCCACCTGGACATGTTGGCGCTTGCCGATGCATAGAGCCGCGCTTACCGTCAAGAGCATTCCGGAGCTTCCGGCAAGAATTCAGCAACTTTTTCAACTTCGCCATACTCCGCCAAGTGCAATGGCGGGCGGACAGTGGCCAACGGCGGACAAGTTCACAGACCCCCCACCTCCAAAAACGTGGCAAACTGGCAAACTCATTTTTTTTCTTGACACAAGCTGCCTGCCTGCAAGCGTTTAGCGGAAAAATTGAGTTTGCCAACCGTGGCAAACTCAGTGGCAAACTGGCAATGTCATTCTGGCAGTCGCTCCTATCTGGGGCCCGGCTCCAGATGGCCAGATGCAGGTCGGTCCCCCCTGAGCAAGGAGCGCCGTGGGCTAATCACCCTGGCCACAGCCGGCCACGAGCTACTCGCCCTAGCGCTGAGGCGCATATTCGTAATGCGGTCGGCCGGTCGCCTCATGGATGCCTTCCTTGGCCGCCTGCGGGGTTCCGGCCATGACTCGATACACGACCCCGGCCAGGGCGGCTCCCATGACCGGGGCGATCCAAAAGAGCCAGAGCTGTGCCAGCGCCCAGCCCCCGACGAACACCGCCGGCCCCGTGCTGCGCGCCGGGTTCACCGACAGGTTCGTCACCGGGACGCCCACCAGGTGGATCAGCGTCAGCCCCAAGCCGATGGCGAGGGGGGCGAATCCCTGCGGCGCGCGGGGGTCGGTGGCCCCAAGGATGATCAGCAGAAACATGAACGTGAGCACCACCTCGGTCACCAGGCACGCCACCATAGAATAGCCGTCCGGGGAATGCTCGCCGTAGCCGTTGGCGGCAAACCCATTGCTGACCGAGAAGCCCTCCTTGCCCGAGGCGATGGCGAACAACAGCGCCGCACCCACGAAGGCGCCGATCACCTGGGCGACCATGTACGGGACGAGCTCTGCCCTGTTGAAGCGCCCGCCAATCACCAGGCCGATGGAGACAGCGGGGTTGAGGTGACACCCCGAGATGTGACCGATCGCGTAGGCCATGGTCAGAACGGTCAGCCCGAAGGCCAGCGCCACCCCGACCAGGCTGATGCCGTAGTTGACGTTCTGGTTCTGCAAGTCCAGGAACTTCGAGGCCAGCACGGCGCTGCCGCAGCCGCCGAAGACCAACCAGAACGTGCCGATAAATTCCGCTAGCAGCTTCTTTGACACGGTAGGTTCCTCCCAAGATACGAAAGCCCCCTGGAAATTTGACGCCACCGCCCGGTGGTGTGAACCGTTTGAGGCTCCTCAGCATCCGGGCGCACGAAGCTGGCGAGCCGGCGATCTGGTTCCTGCAAACACCTGGCGCGGCCCTCAAGCGAGGCGGGCGCGCTGATCGCGTCGCCCGTGCCGCACAGGTACTCGTTGGGCAAATCCGGCTACGTGGCTTCGTTGTCCGCGCCGACCTTGCCCCGGATGAAACGGGTGATCAGGTCCACCGTGAACAGATCACCCACGTGGCCTAGCTCGGGATCCTTCTCGAACTCGCTGAGGTCGGCGAACGGCATGCGGGCGCGCAGCTCGGCGAGGCCCTTGTCGGTGACCCAGCCATCCTGCACGAATTCCGGGTTGCCCTGGAAAATCGCCTCGGGAAACAGCTCGCCGCGCGCGATCTTGATGTCGAACTCGCGCTCTAAGCGGAAGACGATATCCAGGAAATCGATCGACTCGGCGCCCAGGTCGCCCTGAAGCGTCGCGCCGGGGATCACCTCGTCCTCGTCAACGTTCAGCGCCCCGACCAGTGTCGCGGCCACCCTGGCGTATATTTCTTCACGGGTCAGCATTTGCGGAAGCCTCACTCGTGTGACACGGGAAACGGCCAATTGCGGCCGGTTCGTAACGGCAGCGCGTGGTCTTATTTTTCGAAGTCCTCGGCGCGACGAAGCGTCTGGCAAATGCCGCGGACGGTCTCCTTGTAGTAATCGTCGACTTTGGCATCGACAACGAATGCCGCCCCGACAAGTTGTCCTTTCCCGGCATCGAAGAGCCCAGCCGCGAAGACGACGTCGCCGCCGGCCTTCTTGCCCTTTCCCGTGCCGGTAATGACCACGGCGCCGCCCTTCGTCTCGCTCGGCTCGTCGTACTTGACGTCCTTCAGGTAGTTTTCGAGCCCTTCCTTGACCTTTTTGCTCGCGGCTTGTTTGTCAGCTACCCCGTCGAGGGTGACGAGCATCGCGTAGGCCTGTCCATCCGCACTGACGGCCGAGATATAGTTGTCGCCTGTCTTTTGGTTCCAATCGGCAGGAAACGTAATCCCCACGATGGGCTTGTCATCCTTGCGAATGACGGCTTCGCCGCTGGGCTTCTTCGCAGTAGCGGCTGCGGTCGTACCGAGGACCTCCGGCGGCGCCTCGATGAAGTTCGAGTGCTGGGCATTCTGGTATTCAGCGGTGCCCTCGAACTGGTTACGTGCTTGCGTTTCCCGATTAATCGCGGAGCGAGTCGCGCCGGTAACGACGCCCACCTTGGCGCCAGTCGCCGCTCCTTCGCTGCCGCCAACCATTCCGCCGACCACCGCTCCGCGCACGCCACCCCTGGCCGCCCCGCCGCGGCGCTGTGCCAGGGCGTCAGAAGCCAGGATCGCGATTGCTAAAGCAGCTACTCCGAGAATTCCTAACCTGGTCATTGTCGGTTCTCCTTTTTCTAGGTTGCTCTTCGAGTCGGGCACCGAGCCCAGGCTCGCAATGGCTTTGCCTCATGTCACGACCGGCTACGGCGTGAGGTGCCCCTTCACTTGGTAGCGCACTATGTTCGGAGATCACCTATTTAAGGCGTGGGCCCGAAAGGTCGCTACTGGCAAAACTGTCAGGTGCCCGGCAGAAAAACTGACAGGCGGCGCGCCTGCGACGGACGCGGGAATTAAGAGGCTCATGGGTGTCATCGCTCTTTGTGTCAGTGGCAGCACGCTCGAGCCGCAACGTCGGATGCGCTCCAATGAAGAAGGTTGTAGCGGTCCGAGCGTGGAAAAGCGATTCGTAAAACTACGGGAGGGCGTTGCGCTTTGCGCAGCGCTGGTCGCGCACATGCGCAAGAGAAATGTAGCGGTGCGATCAGCCGGCAAACTGCCTGAGGCGATCCATCTCCTCGAGCGGCTGCTTGCTACCGCGGAACCGAGCTGCTTGCCTTCCTGCGGCATTGCCACAATGCGTATCCGGCACCAACGCCAAAGGCGGCCAGGCCAGTCAGCACGAGGGAAGAGGGTTCGGGGACTGCCGACGCCGCCGCATTGAACTGATCCTGAATCTGCGCTGCGGTGAGTGGCGTGTCGTAAACAGAGATCCCCGCCAGGCCCCCGGTGAAGATCTCGTCGGTGTGACCAGGTCCGGGTGACTGGTTCCCGATGGTGAAGTTCGGCGTCGGGGGAATGGTCGGCCGTGTTCCGGCCACGCGCTCCACAAACGCTCCGTTCAAGTAGAAGTTGGCGTTGTTGCTCGCATCCAGGACGACCCCCACGTATTGCCACTGGTTCGTCTGCAGTGTCAGCCGGGTTGTGAAGTAGTCTTGCACAGTAAACGAGGTGAAAACCAAACCGCGGCCAGCGCTTGTACCGAAGCCGTAACCATTCAAACCGCTTCCCGAGGCCACGATCCGGGTCGTGCTTAACAGGCTTGCGAGGGAGGGGTTGATCCACGCTTCGATGGTGTATCCGTTGACACCCAGGTTCAAAGGGTTCGCGAAACTGATATTCCCGCCGGTGAAGTTGGCAACGAGACCAGGAGACGGCACCCAGGAAGGACCAGCGCTGCCTTGCGGGATGACCCCAGGTCCGTACGTCCCGTTGAAGCCGTTGACGCTGCTGTCCACGGCCGTGGTAGTAGCTCCCGGGACGTCGTTCAAGATCCAGAAGCCTTGAGGGTTGTCGCCCAGTACTTGCCTGATGAAATCTGCCCGGGCAGGCGGGGCGCAGGCGAAAAGCAACCCAACAGCCATCATGAGCAAGCAACGACGCATGGCAGACTACTCCGCTCAAATTTACCCGGAGCCAATTCTAGGCTGCGACAGCAGGGAATCAAGGTTTGTAATTCAAGCGGAGCAGCCAGAGCATCGTAGACAAACCTTCGACGCGGTTGCAAACGTCTCGTTTGGCCATCCTTCCGAGACACGACGTAACAGAAGAGATTATTCTTCAGGATTCCGGGGTGCGCTCACTTGACTTCCGAGGCCATAGATGGGTTCGGCACGACACCCCCACCTTGGGCGCAGCCGCTGCCGAGCTGTCCCTCATGAGCTCACGGCGATACACACGGCGGCGAACTCCGTCGCCACGGTCCGGAACTTCGCGATGTCCTCGTCGGTGCCGGTCATTTTCTCGGCGCTGACCTCTTTTCCTTTCTCGAAGTTGTACTTGCATAGCCACTCGCCGGTGGGACTGCGGACCGCCACCCCGCCGTTCCCGTCGCTCCCGGTGAAGGAGAACCAGTAGGTCTTCCCGTCGACCGCACGGTTTGCGCCGGCGGTCGTGACCGCTCCATCGACCTTCATCTCGACCGCGACATCCTTCCACTCGGGAGATTTGGCCAAACCGTCGCGGATCTTCTTCTCCACCACGGCCTTATCGGGCTTGCCCCCGCAGCCCCCGAGGAGGATGAGGCCGATGGCGAACACGACTCGAAACTTGATGACCATGAACAGGGTTCCTCGATGATGTTCCCGACTGCGCCAGCAAACGTTGCCGAACGCGAAGATAAGTTGCCGGGCCGGCTGCAACAACGTCGCGTCTGGAAAAGCCGCGGTGCCAGCCCGGTCAACTTCATCGGCTTGATACTTATCATGGTCTCGCTTTGGGATGGGCCGGGGCCTGTCCCAAAGGTATACGGGCTCGAAGTTGCGAAGCTTCTGCCCAAGCGTGGGACCCCGACAGTCCGATCAACACTTCGGCGATTTGCGCTTCTTGCCGATCGGGCTGCGGGCTTCGAATTTCTTGATATGGTCGGGAGCGAACGGGATCTTGCAATCGCCGACCAGGTCCACTTCGATCTTGCCGATGCCGTGGGCCGTCTCGACCGCGAGCTTGTGGAGCGGTTTGACGAAGCACCCGACTGCGATGACGAAGCCGTTCATCACGTACTTGACGCGATTGGGCTGCTGGTGGATCGACTTCGCGACGCGCTGCAGGAGCGACTTGATCTCGGCAAGGTCGAGGTCCGCGTCCTCCGTGATGGCGACGAGGCTGCTGTAGGTCCCCCAGCCGGACGAGGCGATGGCTTCGTTCTTGGAGTCCATCCATTTCAAAGCCATCTCTCGGCCATGCGGACTGGACGAGGCAACCCACGGGACCGTGTATTCGCCGACCATGCCCCAGGTGGCGTTCTCGACCCACTTTTGCAGGTCTTTCTTGGTCATCTTGGCGTCGTCGGCGATCAAGCCGGCGAGGTACATCGCATCGGCGATGCCGGTGTCGTAAAGATCGAGCGCGAGCTGATAGTCCATCTTGACGCGCTTCTGGATCTTCTTCATGTCCTCGACCTTGACGCCGAGGCACGGCTCCTGGGCGCCGTGCTTCATCCACATCTTCTTGGTCTGCTCGGTGCCGAACCTCTTGAGCTCGGCGATGATTTCTTTGGCGGTCATTTACTTTCTCCCTCAAGTCGCATGTAACGCGCAATCGGCTCTTCGTTTAGCGTTCGCAGGCCATGCGAACGCTAAACGAAGAGTCGATCTTACCACTCACGCCAGTATCTCGCGTCTCATCGCTCCGTCTCTCCGCTGACTGGCGGACTCTGGATCGGTCGAACGACTGCGTTCACTTGCCGGGCCGGCTGCAAGGAACGTGGTGTCTCGGAAAACCATAATGCCGGCCCGGCCAAGTGCAACTGCTGGTTCGCTGGCGCCTCCCCTGGGGCAGCCTCAATTCAACAAGGTTAGATCGCCGTTTCGACGCCCTCAGCTTGCCGCACCGCAATCCGGCGGACTGTCGAGTGCAACTCGCCTCTGACGCCACCACCCGACCGCGCCGAAAATGCTGGCGATGATCACGAGCGATAACGACGACGGCTCGGGAACCACGGACGGACCATCGAGAACGAACAAGAGATTGCCGGGAGTGCTGGGCGTGAAAGTCGTCTCACCATGATTGCCACCCAGAATCGGCGTTCCCGGCACGGTAGAAAAAGGACTCCCGTCAGTCGCCTGGCTGCTGGTAAAATGCCAATTGATGGTCTTCGGAGCGCGGAGAAGCCCATCATCCATCTGCCCGACCAGCCAGTAGATGGTTCGCGCCTGGAGATCGATGCCGGAACTCGTGGCCGTGAAAGTGCCCGAGGCGCCGCCTGGGACTGTTGGCGACGTGTCAAAAGCACGGACCAGAGCGTTCGGGGCACCCCCGGCGTTCGTGAAAATGCTGAACATGACATCGTGCGGAATCGTGTCCGTACTGTCCATGACGGCGGTGACGCTGGTAATCGTCCTGGGCGTGCCGTCGGTAAGGAAGTCGGTGGCGTAACGTACCTTCGTGTTGTTAAAGCTCACTGCGCCATTGTCAGGCTGTCCGAGGTTGCTGAAAAGAATTAGATCCGCATGGGCTGGGACAGCGAAACCGAGCACCAGGAGCGCGGTGAGTAGAAAGCGATGAAATCTCATGGCGGTGCTCCTGGTGGAATGTGCTGCGTGGTATCCAACTAACTGGTGATTAGATCGACCGGCGCCGGTCTCTTTATCACCGCTGCCGGTCACGTTATTTCGGGGTGCCGGTCTGTCTATTACCGCGCCGATTGCTTTATTCCGGTTCGCTCGGTCGATGTATCACGGTGTCCGCTGTCTATTGTCTTTCGATCCGCACCCGTTGAGAACGCCCGGCAAATCGTCCGTCATTCAACGAAGCGTTCAACCTGCTGTCAAGAGGCCAGCGGTGGCCGGCCATTATTCCATGAGTTGGCATGGCCGCGTGATGATGGTCTTCCGGTGCTTGAAGGCGGCATCCCTGGGGAGCTGCTTCAAGATGGCGTCGAGGGCAATGGCCTGGCGGTCGGGGGCCTTCGATGGTCTGCGGGGTGGTTTGCATGATCTGTCCTCCGGTTTCACGCAGAGCTCGCAGAGAAAGCAGAGAGCGCAGAGAAGAACCCTTGCTCGCGTTTCGGGTTACAATACGGGTCGGGTCTCCTTTTTTTCTCTGCGTTCTCTGCTTACTCCGTGAGCTCTGTGAGAAACGTTTTCATGACTCCAAGGCTTTCAAAAGATGCTGGGCGGCGCGGAGCACAGGCGAAGTGAAGATGCCGGGAGAAAGACCAACATGCACTTCAAGCGAGTCGTGGGCTTGTTCGGACTGGCGTGTGGTTTTCTCGGGGTAGCCGCCTGCATGGTGGGAGTGTATGCCGCTTGGTCGTTGGGATGCCGGCTCGAGCGGACCAACGATAAAGTCTTCGCCATGATCGACAGGGGATTTGTGTCTGCTCAGGATCGGATCCGCAGCGTGCAGGAGCGCGTTGATGAAGCAAAGATTACGTCCACCGAGATTGGTCAGCGGCTCCGGGATTGGGGTGCGAGGAGAGCCAAAGCAGGCCTCGTGTCACGGATTGAAATCGAAAGCCGTGCAGAGAAACTGGCCGGGCTCCTCCAAACTGCGGACTCATGGCTCGAGACATCGGCAGAGTCGATCCGCAGTGTCCAGCAAGCCCTGGAGCTGGGCAATTCCATCGGCGCCCCGGTGGACCCTGCCTCACTTGCGGAGGTGCTTGAAAAGATCACGTCGCTACGGAGCACGTTGCAGCAGACCGAACGAACGGTCGACGGAATCCGCGACTTCACGGCCAGCAATGCGGCTGAATCAGAAGAGAATCGACTTTCGCGCGTCACGAAGTTGCTCGGTCGCATCCTTGTGACGATCGGCGACATACACACTCGCCTTGAAGAGTTTTCCACGCGACTATCCGAGTTACAAGCCGGCGCCTGCCAGTTGAAGGCGACGACGAGCGCTTACATCTCGGTGACGACCATTGGGCTTTACGTGCTCCTCGCCTGGATCGCGGCTGGTCAAGCCGCCTTATGTCTATGGGGCTGGACAAAGCATTGCCCAGGTCGATCCTCGGCCTAGCCTAGCAGCCCGTTGCAAAGGGGGACAGGACCTTTGCAATGCTCGCAAATTCTCAAGGTCCTGGCGCCGCACCCATGAGATCAGGTGCCGCTCACCACCTCGCGCGTCTGGAGCATCTGCTGGATCAATTGTAGCTTGCTCCCGACAAAAAGAACATTTTGCATCTCGAACTGCTGTGCGTGGGCGCCTGCGGTCTTCACGAGCAGGTCGCCGGAGCCGAAGCCGAGCAGCCAGTGGCGGAACAGGTCGCTGCGCCGCTTCGCGACCACCATGCCCACGGTGTCGTAGGCCACCTCGCCGCTGCCGATCTCCTGGCAGACCAGCAGCTGCCCGGGGGCGAAAACCATGTACATCCTCCGGTCGAAGAACAGCACGACCACGAGCCAGAGGACGAGAAGCGGCACGGAAATGGCCAGGTAGCCGAAGGCGTTAATGTACACGTGGGAGTGAGCCGCCGCCGCGAAGATGTCGTCCCACCAGTCCGCCAGAGCCAGGATGATCGTCGTCAGCAACACGGTGAGCACCACGATCAACGACCAGAGGCCGCGGATCGGCACGTTGGTTATGAAGACGACGAGGAGCACCACGACGATGAAGACGACGCCGAAGCCGGAGCGGCTGGCCACCCGGAGGGTGGGCTCGCGCGGCTTCCCTGTGGCAGGGTCCTGGGGCAGGTGGGCGCCGGCGGGCAGCACCAGGGCTTCCCTGCCGCCGTCGAAGCCTTCCACGACCTGGGTACCTGCCGGCACGATGGCGAGGCGGTAGCCGCCCAACCAAGTCAGGCCGGCCATGAGGAGGCCTACCGCCCAGACAGGCCACCAGTAGAAAAGCATGGTATGAGCATCGATGCGGATCTCACGCGGACGTACGGCGACGTTCGCGTCTTGTTTCTGTTCCGGGGTCATGGTTCTTCCTTTCCTGCTCGGGTCATCGTGGCACCGATGCATAAAGCGCGGTTACCGTCAATAGGATTCCGCAGGTTGCGGCAAGAATTTGCCAATTTTTTCCAAGAATGCCATAGGTTGCCATGTATTTGGCAGACATCCTTTGGCCACACGCGGCCAAAAACGCCACGTTACGCGACGGGTTCGCATCTATGACCGGCGGGCTAGACGGCGTCACCCTCCCGCGTCGCGACGTGGCCCGCCGACGGATCAACCGGCAAGGCCGACGCGCCGGAGCAGGTCCGTGAAGCGGACGTCGCCGCGCAGCGGGTCGAGGCGCGGATCCACTTTGAGATAGATCAGATAGAAGTCCCGGTCCTCATAAGCTTTCTCGAGCCATTCCAGGGCGGTCCCCAGGTCGCCCAGTCCGACGGAAATCAAGGCCACATAGAATCCCGGCACATAGCGCTGCTTTGACCGTTCCAGGAGCTCATGCAGAATCGTTCGGGCCTCGGCTGTGCGGCCGGCGCGCGCATAAGCATGGGCGAGTGCCGCTGCATCACAGCCCGCGGCTTCTCCTGCAAGGAGCAGGCTTTTCTGGAACGCCGTGATGGCCCGGTCATGCAAGCCTTTCTGCTCACAGGCCAGGCCCAGCATGTACTGGGCCGGCGAGAAATTCTCCTCCATCGCCAGGGCCCGCTGGCAGCGCTCGATGGCTTCATCATAGCGGCGCGCGAAATAGAGAATGTAGCCGCTCGTCGCGTTGATGATCAGGGAGAGAGGGTCGAGCTCCTGGGCACGCGCCAGCTCGGACAGGGCTTGCTCGAAGCGTCCCAGGAGCATCAACAGATAGGCGTACCAGTGATGCGCCGTCGCGTAGTTGG
>Ga0207041_1010_pt1 | contig 43648 bp, 37 predicted proteins | sample Alteio_BWMinCont_73_FD_153311 | JGI IMG/M metagenome (GOLD analysis project Ga0207041, IMG submission 153311) | Enriched cells from forest soil in Barre Woods Harvard Forest LTER site, Petersham, Massachusetts, United States -... | ecosystem: Environmental > Terrestrial > Soil > Temperate forest >... | reverse complement strand
GAGACGGGAATAAATTTACGGACTAAGCGGATCAAAGGATTTTGATCAGGATGAATTTCTTCCCCCTTATGGGTGATCATTTTTATGGCAGCAATAATTAAGAAAAAACCGAATACATAATACATCCAAAATATAGCATTCACAATAGCGATTCCAGCAAAGATAAAGATCGCTCTAAAGACAAGCGCTCCTAATACTCCCCAAAATAAAACTCGGTGCAAATATTGTTTTGGAGTATTGAAATATTTGAAAATTAAGAAGAATACAAAAAGATTATCGATGCTTAGAGATTCCTCAATAAGATATGCGGTTAAAAAATTAAGGGCCGGTTCTGATCCCATTTGAAAATAAACGCCTATGTTAAAGATGAATGCAAGGGAAATCCAAAAACCACTGGTGACTAAAGCTTCTTTAAAGGAAATAGCGCGGGCCCGTTTATGAAAAAAAATAGCATCGGCAATAAGTGCGGCAATCACAAATAGAGTAAAAAGGAGTAGAAGGGTTATTTGATTCATGCCCTGAAAATGGCATAATTAGTAAAAATATTTCAAGACTCAATATTTTATGCTCAATTCCCCAGGCTAATTAAGTGAATATTACTGTCCTAAAATCGTGAACGAGCCCGAGCCCGAGCCCGAGCCCGAATTTCGAAAACGTATTAATGTACAAACCAAATTCGAGGTTGAGAGCAAGATCGGGTTGGGTCGGGAAGGACGGAGTATTGTTGTGCATTAATACGTTTTCGAAATTCGGGCTCGGGCTCGGGCTCGTTCACGATTAGCGACGGGAATATTGAGTCCTGAAGGGACGACATAACTTTGTTAGCTCTCGCACATATGCAGAAACGGGCACGATATTTTTTAGCGTAATAGAATCTTGAGTAATTATCACTTCAAAAAATCTATAATGGAATTTTCCACTGCCTCGGGATGCTCTTCATGGGGTAAATGACCGCACTCCCCTAAAATAAATTGCTGCCCCTGAGGGATATCACGTCTAAAATTTTCACAATGGGCCACAGGAATCAATGGATCTTCCTTACCCCAAATAATCAAGGTTGGAATTTTTATTTCAGGAATTCGACTACTTAAATCTGTAAGAACTTGTTTATCAAACTTACCCAAAACAGTAAATGCTGCATCTGGTCCATTAGGCATCATAAAAGGCATGGAAGCTTGATCAATGCGCTCCGGACTACATGCCGTGGAATCCTTATACACCAACTGCTGTCTTGCCATTTTAATAAAAGTAGGTCCACAAAAGGGCTTAATTAAACCTGGACAATGTTTTACCACAAGAAAGCTAAAAGGCAAATCCAACGGATAAGCTAAAGGATCTAAAACAACCAAGCGTTCTACATATTCAGGATGATAAACGGCCATTCCTAATACAAGGCCTCCACCCATCGAATGCCCTACAAAATCTGCTTTTGCAATCCCTTTCGCTTCTAAAAAGGAAACAATTTGATCCAAATAAAGATCGATTCCATATTTAGCATCAAGAGGCTTATCACTCCATCCAAATCCCAAAAGATCTATAGCCCAAACATGATGTCCGGAATCCACTAATCGATTCATTAAATCATTCCATGTCGACGTATCCGAACTAAATCCATGCACTAAAACAACATTGCGCGTACCTTCTCCTTTTTCGACATAGTGAATTTGTTGATCATTCCATTTCCAAAAAGTACGCTGCTCTTTTTGAATGGCCATCATTTGGGGATCAAGCTTTGGCGTACATGCCGTCAATACAAGAGAACAAAGGAATAATATTAATACGCGCATTCTAAGGTCCTCTTTTTTTTATTTCAATGACTGCTGGCTCACCGTTCAAATCCCAAGATACCCCACTTCCACTTCCATTAGAATGAAATTGAACATCAACAGCTAACACTTCAGTGGTAATATAACTTTCCCACTCTTTAAATGCTTCTTGAACTCGCGGTGTAGAATCGATCGAGATATGAATTCTATCCGTCACGGCTAATCCTTGTTCTCTACGCATGGTATTGAGTTTATTCACAATTTCTCGTGCAATTCCTTCTAACTTTAGGGGCTCATCTAAAGCCGTATCAAGTGCAATCGTAATATGTGATGCATTGGCTGCGATTAGCCCTTCGTGAATCACACGGTCTACTTGGACGTCGTCCGCTGTTAACATGACTTGTTGGCCATCCAGGGATAAAATGACTTCTCCGCCCTCAAGCAAAACAGCCAATTGGTTCTGATCAAATACGTCAATCGCTTCTTGGGCTGCTTTCATGAGTCGACCTACTTTTTTGCCTAAAGTACGAAAGTTTGGTTTTGCTTTCAAGCTAACAAAAACATTTTCATCATCTGCAAATTCCACCGTTTTGACATTGAGCTCATCGGCGATTAAATGTTGCTGCTCACGGAGAAACTGCAAGATATGCGGATCTCCTGAAGCAATGTGTGCTTTTGCTAGTGGCTGACGCACTTTGAGTTTATGTTCTTTGCGTAATCCATGACCTAAGCTCACTGTAGTTTGAACTGCTTCCATCGCTTCTTCTAGTGAAAAGTCGCGTATTTCAGGATGTGCTTCAGGGAATGCGCATAAATGCACAGAGTCAGGCGTTCCTTGAGTTTTCAGATTTTGATAAATCGCTTCACTCATAAATGGGACAAACGGCGCTGCAATTTTTGAAAGCTCTAACAAGACTGTATAAAGGGTCTCAAAGGCCTGATCGCGATCTTCTGACTGCTTTTCTTCCCAAAAACGACGTCGACAACGGCGAATATACCAATTTGTTAATTGGTCAATAAATCCCACGAAAGGCTCTACAGAACGATTTAAATCGTAATCATCCATTCCTTTTGTCACGGTATCTATTAATTTATGCAACATAGATAAGATCCAACGATCGATTATCGCATTAGGACGTGAATCCAATGTGAGAGATTTTGACTGCCATTGATAAATGCGGGCATACGTTGTCAAGAATGAATAGGCATTCCATAAAGGCAGCAAAACTTGGCGTAATACTAATTCAACGCCATGTTCACTGAAACATAGATCATCCGCCTTTACTGCAGGACTATGCATCATATAAAGACGCACGGCATCTGCACCATACTTCCCGACGACGACCATTGGATCCGGATAATTCCGCAACCTCTTCGACATTTTAGAGCCATCTTCAGCTAACACAATTCCATTCACGATGACATTACGAAACGCAGGTTTATCAAATAATCCTGCTGCCAATACCGTTAAGGTATAAAACCAACCACGTGTTTGGTCTAATCCTTCGGCGATAAAATCAGCTGGAAAATTCGCTTCAAAAAGAGCTTTATTCTCGAATGGATAATGATTTTGTGCATAAGGCATCGAACCTGATTCAAACCAGCAGTCAAATACCTCTGGTATACGTTCAAAAACCTTTCCATTTTTTGTAAAGGTTAGTTCGTCAATATAATGGCGATGTAAATCCGTGAGTTTTTTTCCTGTCAGGGTTTCGAGTTCCGCAATACTACCCACAACGACAATTTCGCCGTCTTTTGAGCGCCACAGTGGAATCGGAGTCCCCCAATAACGATTACGGCTAATCGCCCAATCGCGCGCTCCTTCAAGCCATTTACCAAAACGGCCTTCTTTGATGTGAGACGGTGTCCAATGGATCTGGCTGTTAGCATTAAGTAATTTATCTTTAATTTTTTCAACAGCAACAAACCATGTACGCAATGCTTTGTAAATCAAAGGGGTATCCGAACGCCAGCAGAAGGGGTAACGGTGATGGAAGGTCGTGTGATGAATCACACGATGGATTTCTTTAAGGTGACGAATAATTTCTTTATCGCAGTCTTTCACAAAACGTCCCTGATATTCGGGGACTTCGTCTGTATATTGGCCGTTATTGTCTACAGGACACACCAAGGCAATATCCTCGCGTTGACAAGCATAGAAATCTAATTCACCAAAAGCGGGAGCACAATGGACAAGACCTGTACCATCTTCTGTGGTGACGTTAGATTCTAAGATCACACGAAAAGCACCTTGTTCGGCTCTCTGACGAAAATGAGGGAACAACGGTTCGTATCGTAAGCCTTCAAGTTCTTTTCCTAATTTCTTTTCGAGGATCGTATATTCGGAAGGATTTTTGTAATAAGCTTCCAGACGTCCCTTAGCGAGGATATACTGGTTGCCAGAAGCATGATCTTTGATTGTGACATAGTCGATTTCAGGATTAACCATGACAGCTAAGTTTGAAACTAAAGTCCAGGGAGTCGTCGTCCAAGCCAATAAAGCCGTTTTAGGGTCATCTAAAAGGGGAAAGGAAACGGTAACAGAAGGATCGTCTACCTCTTTATAATTTTCACCCGCCTCAAAATTGGATAATGGAGTCCCCAACTTAGCTGAAAAGGGCATAACTTTATACCCCTCGTAAACTAAACCTTTATCGTAAAGTTGTTTAAATACCCACCAAACACTTTCCATAAAGGAAACGTCCATCGTGTGATAGGTCTGAGAAAAATCGACCCATCGCCCCATTCTTCCTACGATTTCTTTCCATTCTTCTGTGTATCTTAGAACGATGCTACGGCATTCTTCATTAAATTTGGCAATCCCAAAAGCTTCTATGGAAGCAGCCCCGGATAGTTGCTGAGCCTTTTCAACCTCATTTTCAATAGGCAAACCATGACAATCCCATCCAAACCGACGTGGAACACAAAATCCCTTCATCGTTTTATAACGCGGAATGACATCTTTAATTGTTCCCGCTAATAAATGCCCATAATGAGGTAAACCTGTGGCAAAAGGTGGCCCATCGTAAAATGTAAAGTGGGCAGCGTCTTGACGTTCTTCAATAGACCGTTCAAAAATCTGTTTTTCCCTCCAAAATTGAAGGATTTTACGTTCGCGCACATCGAATGATTCAGGAGAAATTTCTTCAAACATAATTTATTTACAATGAGTTAGGTAGAGTTAATAGGATATATGTTACTTAAAAGGAGTCGTTAAATCAAGAAATTAGTGAAAAACCCTTGTCGTAGAGTCAAAGAGTTTCTAATATGAGTAAAAAGAGATGATAAAAAATTTATTTATAAACCCTTGTAGAATTTCATGAGTAAACTGACCCCCAAGTATCACTTTCAGGAGCATGCTCCCTTGTCGCTTGCGCAAAAGCAGCATCTCGATGCATTACATCATGAAATTGCTCAAATTATTTCCAACACATTAGGTCAACTGCTTGGAGAAGCCCCCTCAATAAATTTTTCCAGTGTAGAACAGCAACCTTTTGGACTCTATAAGCTACGGTTAACAGATCCGACAAGTTTAATTTTTGTGCGTCTTTTTCCTTTACATAATTACGTATTAATTCAAATAGACGCCCCCCTTGCTTATGCGTTTATTGATCAATTATTAGGAGGAGAAGGAGAAACCCCACGCGTTGCGCATAATTTTTCGAATGTAGAAACGGCCTTAATCAGAAAAATCGGCACTACCATCCTCAAAAGTTGCATTCCCGGATGGGAAACATTATTAGGACCCCTTCAAGGAAGTATAGAAACGATTTTTTTTCATCCTGAGCAAGTGACACAGTTTGAAAAGACGACAGCCTGCGTCACAATCGAGTTTGATGTAAATTTTCATCATGCTTCAGGAAAAATAAGTTTTATCTTTCCTCGAAATTTGTTTGCTTTTGAAAAGCTCATTGAACCTGAAGAAGGACAAAAGAATATTGAGCAAGAAGATATAGTTTTGCCTGTAGAAATTTCTTTAGGAAGTGTCACGATATCTTTAGAAACTTTAGAAAGGTTACAACCTGGGGATATTATTGAATTGGAGACAAAAGCCGGTAGCGCTCTGGATATATTAATTAACGGACAGAAATCCTTGAAAGGATATCCCGTGATCGCATATCAAAAGAAAGCAGTAACGATTGCTTAAGGAGATTTCTCATGGCGCAAGATTTAACCCCGACAGAAATTGAAGCGATTACAAAAGCTTTAGGGTCACCCTCTGTCAGCACTCTTACCCCTCAAAAAAGAGCAACCCTTTCCCCTCATGTATCGCATGCCCAATTCTCCCCATTTTTGCATGAAGGAGGGCATCCGCACCAACATCCTCTTAATCCAGAAGCATTGAATGCCCTGCAAGATGTAAAAATCGAAATTCATGCCATTTTAGGAAAAACCAAGCTGACCTTAAAGCAGTTAATGGAGTTAAAGCAAGGAAGTTTGATTCAGTTAGATAAGTTAGCTGGGGAGCCTGTGGAACTCATAGATGAAAGTGGGAAAGTCATAGCACGAGGAGAGGTCGTCGTTGTCGACGACAATTATGGAATCCAGATACACTAATAAAGGTCTATATGGTAGAATGGAGGTATCACTACGGGGGTGTTACGGTTTCGACTTGGAAACTTAGTATTGATTGCATGCGGAGGGAGCTAGTTGGCCTCCTAAAAAAACTGGCAAAAAAACAAATGCAGAGCATGAACTTGCTTATGCTGCATAATTTAATTTCTTAGGAATTTAAATTGTGTGCATGCCGGCTGTGCCTAACAGCGTAGCTGGCACGATAGCCCAAAACTGGACCAAGGGTTTTGGAATCTATCGTCTTTGACTTTGGTGTGGTTATATACCCCGACAGCTTCCAAGGGTATTTGACCGAGATTAGACGAAGCGGGTTGGTTCCAGTGCTGTGTTCACCATCGGAGCCGACCGCTAAAGTGAACACTAAGCATGTAGTGGTTAATATGATGTTTGCTAAGGACGAGAGTTCAATTCTCTCCACCTCCAATCAAAATTAAGGCTTCAGTTTAACGACTGAAGCCTTTTGTTTTTAGTGACTTATACATCAAAAATCTTATCGAAAATCCTAAGAGCGTAAAGCTCAATTACGCAGTATTTACGCACTTGACTGGACGAAACCGCAGTAAAAACTATTTAGTTTTTAGCTCTTTTCTCCTATATTCCTGTGACACTTGGACATCTATAGACTCATAGAGTGAAAAACTGATCCATCTCGTTTCCTATTCATTAATCACCTCACATATTGAAACGATTATAGTACATAATCGCCTCTAATTTTGAAGCGATTAAGAAAGACAATCGCTTCAAAGCACCTGCTTAAGATTTGGGTTTGAGGAGCAATGGAATAGAAAACCGAATTAAGGGCTTAAAAACGGGCTGACATTTATTTTGGTAAGGGCCGAACATTTGATATGAAGCAAGTAGCACCGATATATAGTTATAAAGACCTAATATAAACAATTAATTTAAAAATAATAATCTCACTAATCGACAGCTAATTTCACAAAAAGATGCTATTTTTGTAAAAAATAGAGGCAATGAAAAATGCCTTTTGTTTACCCCCCCTGCCTCATTCTTTTTCCTTTAAGACTTTGCTTTATATCTCATATTTAGTATGATGTCATAACATTTTTATTATCAGATGTTTATCAAAAACAATTAAGAATTCGATAGATAATAATTGAAAAGGAGGGTAGTATACCATGGTATTTATAAAAGCTAAAGCAGGTCCTCCCAATATTGGAGATCCGCCAAGTAAGTTCACTGTTCAGTATTTCGATGAACAAGGCAACATGATCATCCGAAGTGGAGGAAAACGAACTTGGAGATGTAATAATCCAGGAGCACTCCTTAAAAGCCCTTATAGTATGAGCAAGGATAGACGTGCAATTGGCTCAGCAGGATTTGGGGAGTATGAGTATGCTGTCTATCCTGATTACGAAACAGGGCATGAGGCTTTGGTTGTTATGTTGAGAGGCAGCCGCTATCGAAATCTAACTTTATTAGAAGCTTCTATTAGATATGTTAAAGAAGATCCTGGTCATGGTCCAAAGATTGCAAAAATGAGTAATCTTGATCCCAATCGCAAAATCAGCTCTTTATCCGATGAAGAATTTGAAAGATACTGGAAAGCTATCGAAAAAAATGAACGTTGGGAAGTTGGCGAGGAAGATTTCATTCCAAGAGGAATCATTTCAGGAGTGCATAAAAAGCGAGGAGTGATCACAGAATATCTAGTTTGTATCAATAAAGAGCCTATGTGGCTTCCAAAACAAGACGCCATCAAATGGGCTATAGAAGGTAGACTGCATGCCATTCTCGTTCACATGAAAAATGGAAATCATTATTTACGCCCTGAGCACGGCCAACACAGCTTCGTTATCATTACCTAAAAATTGAGTGTTTTATGAGAATACCTTACCTTTTTTTACTTCTCATCTGTACAGCTTGTTCTTCAGATACCGATAAAGGATTCAACAATCTTGAAGATATAAAAAAAGACTTTATCTCTACAATATTAACCGAAAGCGCTTTAGATGAAGGTCCTTTTCAAATGAATTATCATCTAAGAGCCGTCTTATTTTCGGATAATGTGGTGAGCCTTATGGGAGATGTTTTTGTATTTGCTAACCTCCCTCATGGGTGGATAAAGTATGAAGGCAAAACGTATGTCAAAACAAACGGCTCTTTCAAAGAAATCACGTTAAATGATCTATTTCCTCAAGCTAGCCAAAAAGAATTTTTAAGAGGTTACTGCGAAAACTTTCTCAAAAATGATACCGATTGTAACTACTTTCAAGGCACTGATCCATTGTGTGATCATCTAGATCAAGAACTGATCAAAGTATTTGTCGTTGATCATGAATCTCTAATCCTAATTTTTCAGCCATATGCAGTTGGTGGATTTGCTGACGGTCCTTTTACGGTTAAAATTCCGTTCAATGAGCTAATTGGAAAATGGCAAACAGGAAATCCATTAGAAAAGCAATTACCTATTACTAAAAACTTTCTTTCTTTATGGGATAAAGATAATTGGGTCAGCGATGTCCAAGAAGATCATTCGATTGCATACCAAAAGGAGACACACTTGCAACAAGAAACATTTTCAAAAGATAACTTAACAAATAAAATAGATACATCTCCATTGTGATCTGTTTCATAGTCTGTATAGGAACAAAATGTCGTGCAGGTCTTTTTCGGTTTGAAATTTTCTCAGCTAATCCTTAATGGAAATATTTTTGAACACAAGGGAAAATATTTCCTTTCATTTTGCCTTGCTCTTGCTCATTGCTAGTGCGAACACAAATGCCAACTAATTTAATCTCAGGCATTGTTACTAATTCTTTTTGCATTTTTCCCTCTCTTACATTCCAAAGATTAGATTCTTCTAAAAGCTGTTTTACCCTTTGAACAGTTTGAAGAGCATCAATTTCATACTCTTGCAGTAGATAGGCAAATGGGAAAAAATTCTGACCACTTTCTATCCATCCTACAAACCATCTAACTTTCAAGTCCTTACTATTTTCATCAACGGTGCTACCCAATCCAGTTTTGCCAAATAATTCCCATCCATGCGATATCTCTTCTTTAAACAGAAGATTTTTCGTCATTTGAAGGGCATTACTTGAAATCAGTAACTTCTCTCGGATCATTTTTTGAATAAACTCAACTTGTTCTTTCGGAGAAATTTTTAAAGAGGAACTTACCCATGCAGGATTGGTTGATCCTGGAGGTACCATTCCTATAGAGAAATCTTGATTTCCATACTCAAATGAGGATAAATATTGCTCGATTGTTTCAAGACCAAGTTGTAATGCGATAATTTTTGAAAACCAAATGCAAGAGCAGTTCATCCAAGTTTGTGGAGTTTGAGATCGCTTCCATGATTCAAAAAAATCATCATATCCTTCCTGAAAATGCCAGGTTGGAACTTGCTCATCCTGTAAAATCCCTGCGTCATATCCCATTAAGCTTAGAACAATTTTAAAAGAAGAGGCAGGAGTAACACGCTCCTCAATGTTAGGCCCAAACTCTCTGATAATTTCATTCGTAGAGCCATTGATAAGAATGAAATTTTCTTCTCCATACAGTGGCAGATAAGAAAACCCCAAAAACGCCATTAATACGAAATATATTCTCATCGTTCCTCTCCTCTGGATTATGAAGCTAGAGAAGGTAGCATACTCTGCCAAGGCTTGAAAAAAAGCAATTTTTAAGATATACTTGCGGAGGTGGATTGAAGAATCCATGCCTCCCATAAGGCAGTTTGGATCTATAAGAAAATTCAATAACCAAAGAAATCAAATGAAATTCTTTATCTACAATATTGTTCTCAGTGCATTATTTTCTTCATCTCTCTTGCATGCGATCACGACAAAAGATTCAAATTTGGGAGGAAATATTGAGCAAGAAATAAGTCACGAGCCTTTATTTGTCAGTCTGGGGCCTACTTGTACAACCGCTCATATGCATAGAGAATGCGGAATTAGAAAAGCAGCTTTTCCGTTAGATTGGATTATCTCTTTTGATGGTGAAAAATTGATAGACATTTTGGAGGAAGGTTTCCTTCATTTTTTGAACCCAGATGTTCTTAAAGTCTCAGGGCAAGCACTTCTGAATCACTATTACCACCTGGAATTCCTTAATGAAGGAGATTGGGAAGATGCAAATTATGATATCAGAGCATTCTCAGAGAAATGTCAGAGAAGAATTAACCGATTTAGGCAACTTGCTAATTATCAGGGAAAAGTTTTTTTTGTTAGGACAGCCTATCCCTATTCCCTTTCTGATCCTCACCGCATATGGAAAATTGAAGAAAATATTGAGATCACGAATGAATATGCAGATAAACTTCACAAAGCACTTAAGAAATGCTTTCCTGAGCTGGATTTCGCATTAATTATTATGAATGCGTACGATGAATCAGGCTTTTTAATAGAAGAACCATTATCTGATGATATTTTAATGGTCAGAATTGACGGTACAATCGAGTCTTACAAGGACTTTTACTTTAAATTGCTCAACGGCGGTCATGAATTTCTAAGATAAACTTATCAACTTACCTTTCACTTTTTGAAATTTCTTTTGAGCCGTTTTAAGTTCAGTAGAGACACTCGTAAAATTCTGCACTGTAAGGTTCAATTACGCAAATTTTACGCACTAGACCTAAAAAATAGGGTGCAAAACAGCATCAACCAGAACTGTTGAAGTTCATCTAAGTCTTGGAATCTATCGCTGTTACTTATTTCTAGTTGCGCTGGTTTATATACCATAGATAGAGTTCAATTCTCTCCACCTCCAATTGGTTGGACAGTCCTTATATCTAATCATAGTAGAAAATGGCTCACGGACTTCCGTGAGCATTTTTTTACCTTCGAATTTTAAGTTCTGAAACACTAAATTTATTAGTTCTCGTTTTTCATCCACTTCAGAACTCTCAAAGATTTCCCTGGCCCGTGCTGCTAAATTCATCACCATATTCGCTGTAATGTAGAAGTTTTGATCATCCTTCTCATGGTTCTTCATCTCTTCGGCAATTTCCAGTTGACGGGTCTTGTATTCTCGTACTTTTTCGAGAAATTTAAAGAATTGCCAGAAGGGTATTATTTTATTCGTGAATTCAATGAAAAAGTATATGTAAAAAAGCTAGAAGCGCCTGAAACACAACCCAGTTATGTAAAGAACTTGAAACCATAAATGTAGTGCATGATGGCAGAATTTATCGCAAAAATGGTCATCTCTTGAATGAGATGGAAGTTGAATATAACATATGAAGAAATACGAAAACAGCGAAAGGCAACAAGCACTAGCTATGGCCACATAACAAGACGTCTTTTAAAAAACGAACCGCTTAAAGGAAAAACTCTTGAATTAGCTCTTGAAATAGTGAATGTTCACGGTGATGACAAAACCTCTCAAGAAATAAAAAAGATTGGCGATAAACTGAGAACTGGCCAAATACTCAATGAATATGAATCTCATTTAATGATTGATGTGCTTTTGCCCCATTGTCGACTTAGCAGCTGAATCTTTTCATGAGAGGGTAAATTTGTTAAATCCTTAATACGATATGGCCATAATTGAATTTTTCCCGTATTAAGCCACTAAACTTGTGTGTACATGGATAGGGATTGAGGCTTTCTTTTTTCTACTTCAATTAATATTCCTGGTAAGGTGATTGGAATGCATTCATTATGGATTATTTCTTTAAGGCTGGAACAATATTCTTCAACAACTTCATACATGAATTGCCTTCTAGATGATTCTTCAATGGCAAGTCTATGGGGCTCCCAAGTTAATAACCATTCAACAAATTCATCTTTTGTATTAAATTTTCTTGTTGTTGTTGCATCTTCAATTTTTACAACATTTAAATTAGCTTCTTCAGCTATTTCTTGCAGCCTTCTTTCATTTTGATATGCAGCAGGTAAAATAAAATCGATAAAGAATTCTTTCCATCTGAAATTTTCGATAACCTTTTTCGCGGCTTGATTTAATGGCCGATCGCCCTCTGCACTCATCCTCGATAATGCTTTTCCCCCAATTTTTAGGGATTTTGCAATTTGGTTAAAAATTTGTTGATGGTCTTCTAAAGGTATCCAAGACAAAACTGCAAAACAAGTCACTTTATCAAAAGAATCTTCATATTCATCTGGTATGGAACGAGCGTCACCCTGAATGAAGGTTAAATTATTTGATGTATATTGGTTTCTTGCTTGCTCACACATACTTGAGCTTATATCAATTCCTACAACTGATCCATTAGGAACTTGACCAGCAATACTTGCTGTAATTTTACCTGGCCCACATCCCACATCAAGGACTCGATCATAAGAATAAAAATTCCATCCCGCTAAATTTTCAAGAGCTCTCTCTTGTTGAATAGTAGCTTTTTCATGATATTGTTGAGGTTCTTGGGGATTTAATGCTTTTGTTCCAATTGGTAAACAGGATGTCATAAGTCCTACCTAGTTGCGCATTCTTTTCTTAATTTAAAAAACAACATACCTCATTTCTACTATCTATTCAAGACCCTTTCAACTTTTATTTGTTGATTAGAAATTTAAGAAAAAAAGCAGAACAATTTCATAATGTACATGGAGGTATGGAGCCTTGGCAGGGCTTGAAAAGAAGCAATTTTTTGGAGTCAAAAGTTCTGAATGCCCCTCCTTTCTAATTTTCAAGCTGATATTCAATTCAAATACTGTAATACTTTTTATTCTCAAATAGCCTAATTTCAGTCTCAAAACATCACCTTAAATTCTAGGCTTAACCAAAAACACCCCTATAAATCATAGACTTAACCTCAAAAACACCCCCATAAATTCTAGACTTAAACTCAAAAACACCCCCATAAATTCTAGACTTAAACTCAAAAAAAATGTAAAATTGGATTAATCAGGAGTTGTGCATGAAAAGAGATCGGTCTACGTTTTTGATAGAATGGCTAAATACAAAAGAAAGAAAGCCCTTAGTTATTCGAGGAGCTCGTCAAGTGGGGAAAACTTGGATTATTCGAGAGTTAGCTCAATCACAACAGCGACAACTCTTAGAGTTGAATTTTGAAAAACGTCCCGATATCCAAACTCTATTTAATTCTAATAATCCCACAGAAATCCTTGCCAATATTACTGCTTTTACTGGCAAGGCAATCGAACCTTCGGAATCAATTTTATTCTTGGATGAAATTCAGATGGTTCCTCAGTTATTAGCTAAATTACGCTGGTTTGCTGAAGATATGCCTGAGTTACCAGTGATTGCAGCTGGTTCTCTGCTCGATTTTGCTCTTGCTGACCATGCTTTCAACATGCCAGTAGGCAGAATAAGCTATCTCTATTTAGAGCCTTTATCTTTTGAGGAGTTTTTAGATGCAACAGAAAACCACAGATTACGTGACTACATACAATATTATGAATGGAATACTGACATACCTGATGCAATCCACCTACAATTAATCAGGTTAATTAAAGAATACCTAATAGTAGGGGGAATGCCTTCCGCTGTTTTATCTTGGGCAACAAAAAAAGATCCTAATACTCTTAATCAAATCCAACACGATCTTCTTACTACTTATCGAGAAGATTTCTCAAAATACAAGGGAAGACTTTCTATTGAGCGTTTAGAAGATATAATGAATTCTATTCCTCGCCAACTTGGAAAAAAATTTGTCTATAGTCATGCCAACTCACAAGCAAGTTCTGTACCATTAAAACAAGCCTTAGAACTACTTGCAAAAGCTAGAGTGTGTCATTGTGTCCTATCAACGTCTGCTAATGGATTGCCGCTTGGCGCAGAAGCTAATAACAAGTTTTTAAAAATGATCTTACTGGATTGTGGACTGTGTTGTATTTCATTAGGACTTTCGTTGCACCAATTGGCCTCAATATCTGAAATTGCCCTAATTAATCACGGAGCAATGGCTGAACAATTAGCAGGTCAAATACTTCGAACAATAAATGCTGCCTACGTTGATCCAGCACTTTACTACTGGCACCGGGAAAAACCGAATTCTTCAGCCGAAGTAGACTATATTATTCAGCACGAAAATCAAGTGATACCAGTTGAAGTAAAAGCCGGTACTACCGGGAGTCTCAAGTCTTTACGTGAATTTGTTAAGGAAAAGAAAATTTCTCTTGCCGTGCGAGTTAACTCAGACAAGCCCAGTGTTGTGGTTGCGCAAATTGCCGATCAAACAACTTCCCCTCTTGAATATAAATTGATTTCTTTACCATTTTATTTACTCGGACAAGTCCACCGCCTTATTAAGAAGGCCAATCCAACTTGATTCTTTGCTATAAAAGTTCTGAATGTGTCTCTCCACCTCCATCTGAAGTTTGCCTGACACCGATCACTTATTTAATTCCCATTGACATATTCCATAAGAAAAAAATATAACTCTTTGAATTATACTCTTGCCGTTCTCAGGTTTCGATTTTGAACCGCGGAAGCGTTCGCTCAGTTCAAAATCGAAACCTGAGACCGCCCAGAGTATAATTACTTAGCACCATCGAACATCAAGAAGCAACATTATATGATTAAAAGAATTCTAAAGATTGTCCCTAAATGGACGATCGCCAGTCTCCTGTTTTTTACTCAAATTCACGCTCAAACGGATTGGACTAGTCCATCTTGTGATTCAATCTGTGAAACAAATGAGTGCTACAATAGTTTTTGGACTGAGGCCGACTACCTGTACTGGACAATTCAAAATTCGCCAGAATCAACCCCTTTAGTTATTCAAGACTCAACTTCGGTTGTCCTTGGGGGAAAGAATATTGACACGGGATGGCGTTCAGGCGCCAGAGCCGCCCTCGGTTGCTGGTTCGACCATAACCATTGCTGCGGTGGGGAAGTCAACTATTTCTTTCTATCCAACGCATCGAAAAAATATTCAGTAAGCTCCGATGGTTTACCCGGTTCATCTCTTTTAGCCGTCCCCTATTTCAATGTCGTCACCAGTTCAACAGATTCTAATCCTATTGCATCCCCACTTCTTGCCTTTGCTGGCACAGCTAAACTCAAATTGACTAATGAAATGCAAGGGGCCGAGTTGAATGCATTGACAACCCTCCCTTCTTTCTATTGCGGATCCAAATTCATTGTTTTAACAGGGTTTCGCTTTTGGAACTTTAGAGAACAGTTAACATTTTCTACAAACAGTCCTTTTATTCCTCCTCATGTAGCCGACATATACATCACGAAAGATGAATTCAACACTAAAAATAATTTTTATGGCGGTCAACTAGGTCTGATATGGGAATACGACTGGAACTGCTTATCAATCACAGCAAAGGGTAAAGTCGCCTTAGGCGCCATGTGTGAAAGTTTAATGATCAACGGACACCTTCTAACCAATGACTATGACGGTTTTGGATCTGTTTTGGAGTATCCAGGAGGCTATTTTGCGCTCCCAACAAATATTGGAAAACACACCCAAACGAAGTTTGCTGCCATCCCAGAATTTCATTTTAATGTGGGGTATCCGTTGTTTGATTGGATGGAAATAAAGCTGTGTTATACTTTTATGTATGTCAGTAGCGTGCTGTGGGCAGGTCAACAGATTGATCCCAATATCAATCCTACTCAAGCAGTCTCCTATACAGGCGCCGTACCTCCTCTGCTATTAGGAGATGCAAGTCCAAAGGCCAGTCTAAAGACGAATGGCCTTTGGGTACAAGGTCTGAATGTAGGTTTGGAAATCCGTTTCTAAGGAAAATAATATGAAGTCCACATTGAAAAAAATAATATTTGTCTTTCCCCTATTCTTTATAGGCACACTACTTTCCTATCCTCCCGCATCTAGCGGAAGAGCAGATCTCAGTCAGATATTTGCATTAGGCCTTCAAGACCAACTCAATGAACCACGCTTTATACAAAATACGGAACCGTTATTTTCTCTAGAAACTCTTAGGGCGACGGCTCTGAATGCGACGAATCCATCGCCCAGGATTGCAATCGTTGGCGCTGGAATAGCAGGACTGACTGCAGCTTACAGATTAAATCAACTCGGCTACACTTCCTATGTGTATGAAGGATCTGAGCGGTGTGGTGGCAGAATTCTGTCCGCCCGGTTTCCTAACGGACAAATCTACGAAAAGGGCGCCGAGCTTATTAGCGCCTCCGATATAGATATGAGAACTTTGGTTAGTGATTTGAATCTAACACTCTATGTAGAATTTCCAGTAAATTTTCCTCCCGATCAAGCTCCATTTACAGAAGTCGTCGAATATCAAGATCCAGACATAGCCCCTCCATCACCAACAGCCAATCGACAGCTCAATCGACAATGCCCCTATAGCAGTAATGAAATAGCGAATGATTGGATGGTCCTTACCAATCCAAATACGGGATTAACCATTTACCAGCAAATGTATAATGATGCAACTGCATCGTATCCATTAGGTAACCCAGGCGCAACTACCCCTTGGCCGATTGTTTTTCCTAATCCGACCTTTACAGCACAACTCGATAGCATGACTTTGGATGAGTATATTGATTCTTTATGCTCTTTTTTAAGATTGGATGGTGATGGAAGTAAAAGTAAATTGGCTCAATATTTTAAAGCCAGAATGACAGCAAATAATGGAGCGGAATCAATAAAGCAGACGCCTTTGCTCGATTTTATTTGGGAAATTATACTGGGTGCTTCGGGGACTACCTACCATATCACAGGAGGGAACTCACAAGTCATCGAAGCAATGGTAAATTATTTGGGAAACTCTAATATTGAAACGCCCATTTCCACGAACTATCGATTAGTTAAGATAAAACAACGCACCGATTTGCCGCCTGTTGATGTCTATGGAAATTTTCCTTATGAGCTAACATTTGCAACTCCGGAAGGAATGGTCACTCCGGCACCTTTTGATCACATCATTTTAACCAATCCCTTTATCACATACAGACAATCCGATAATCCTTATTACTTGGGTTATTGGGTTGACATTTCAGAAGCAGGTTTCAGTGATTTAAAAAAGTATGCAATTCAAAATCTTCCAATGGGAATTAATTCAAAAACAAACATTCAATTCAAAAATAGATTCTGGCTTAATTTAGGGAATAATGGATTTAACCTTGCATCCTCAAATCCTTCCGTAAGCCTTACCCCCGAAAAATTATACCAAAGCACATGGGAAGCCTCGAGTGGACAACCTGGGAAAAAAGGTATTCTTATAGATTTTAGAGGCGGACAACATGCCCTTCCAATCAGAAACTCTGATTCGATCCTTAATGTATCGAAACGAAATAGCTATTTAAAAAACGTCGTAAAAAACTATTTGTATCAACTGGATTTTAATCTTCCCGGCGCCTTATCCTCCAAAAACTTCAAATTTCAAAAAGCAGATAATAGTAACGTCATTGTTAATGTGAATACAGCCAATCGTTATTATATTCCTTGGACAAGAGGGGCCTACCCCTATACATCGCTTAACCAGATCGCTGGGGGAACAGGGACATTAGTTAATGGTGTAGTCGTTCCGGAAGGTGCAGTCGTTTCATTTTGGGGATATTGTGGAGTTCCCGAACCTTATACAGTCAATCAAACGGGCAATTGCCACTTTGCAGGAGATGGGACGACATATAATCAGATAGGCTTTATGAACGCAGCTGTCATCAGCGCAGGTCGTGTCGTCACAGAAGTTCTGAATGATTTATGACTAGTACACTGTAAGGTTAGGAGAAGGGTCACAAATTCTAAGGTTTCGGTCCATGCGTTTAGAGAAAACCCACCATTTCCAAAATTTATTTACAAATAAATAAAAATAGACTAGACTAAGCTTAGTCCAATCAAGAGAAAATATGCGTATCGTAAATATCCATGAAGCAAAAACTCATTTTTCAAAACTTGTAGATAACGTTATTCATGGAAACGAGGTTATCATTGCAATGGCGGGTAAACCGGTTGCAAAACTTGGACCCATTAAAGAAAAACATAAGATTCATTTTGGTGTTCTAAAAGGAAAAATTAAAATCGCAAAAAATTTTGACGACCCTTTGCCGAACGAATTTTTAGAAGATTTTGAGAAATAATATGCGCATTTTATTAGATACTCACATCTTTCTTTGGTGTATAAAACAAGACAAACATCTTACAAAAAAAATTAAATCTACAATCCTTAATGCTCAAGAAGTGTATGTGAGCAGTGCTTCTATTTGGGAACTAGCGATAAAAATTCAGCTCAAAAAACTTGATGGTGATCTAGAAAAAATAGTATCAGCAATTACCGAGAGTGGTTTTATAGAACTTGCCATTAGCGCACATCATGCTGCCCAAGTCATCAAACTCCCCCCTATTCATAGAGATCCCTTCGACAGAATTCTTATTGCTCAGGCCATTTCAGAACCACTTACTTTTCTAACTGCTGATGATATCCTAAAAAATTATTCAGAACTTGTAAATGTTGTATCCTAATTGTCCATTTTAGCTTTCAACTCGATTAATTATTTGTAATTTGAAACATGTTCACTGCTTGGGTTGTTTGCCCATCTGGATTAGTCACTGTGATCGTTTTAAATCCTTTTAGTGAACTTTGTGTCGATATGACTAATTGGATCTGCGTTGCGGTTACGCTTGTAATCGATAAAACATCTACATCATCAATAGCAACCGTTAATGAGCTTGGAGGGTTACTAGGGTCAAAAAAGCCCTGGCCACTTTGAGCTGCTGCGGTAATAGTCAGGTTTACTGAAGGATTGTGTTTCACAACTGAACTAGGTGTAACAGAGGTAATCGTTGGCGGATTTAGAAAACTCAGTTTATCCACTTGAAGACCGTAAGAATTCGTTGTATTGCAGTACTCCTGAATCAACCATATCGAACTATCATCTGTCGGATCAATGCTAGCGTTAGCATAATCTCCCCAACGACGTCCGCCTACGTTTAACGGTTCAGTGGGCGGATTGTAGCCATAGCTACTAGATGTAAAAAGGGCTTGAGTAAGTAGTTTCCCCGATGGATCATTCTGATATCGCAATGCATAAGCAGCATTGATAAATTCATTGGCTCCAGAAGTACAACAGTTTAAGACCATAGTGTTTTGGGCATTAGTGATGACGGCGGGCATAAAATAACTTCGTTGATTCAAATCATTGGAAGAAGTGTTGGCATAGAGCGTACCATATTGAGTAGGATTCACAAATGCACTGGTACTAATTTGCGTAATGGGTATCATGTACCAACGACAAGCATCCCGAGTCACCGTTCCGGTACTTACACCTGTATTATCAACACCAATATTATGCGCTGTGTATAAAATCCCATTTCTCACATGACTGATACAAAGACGATCATCCGAAGGTAAGAGATACCCACTTGATCCAATCGTATTAAATTGATGCGGAACATTAATCGGAAGCGCGGTCCTTTGAATAGTGACCCCACAATTACCCGATATGTTCGGAATATTGTTAACTAGTGTAATTGACCGAATCATCAAAGCTTGTGCTGCTGATGGAGTGACGTCGCTTGTATGGTCTACGCCAATTAAATAACCCTTCGTAGAGGTCGTATCAAAAACATCCACTCCTTGAGGAGTTTCTAAACCGGTTCCCGTTGTTAAATCGATGAGGTTGCGAAAAGCATAAACTGTCGGAGCTCCATTGATAATAGACTGCTTGAAAATGACAAAAGCATCGCTGGTTATGTAGGTATCGACATTTAACGCATTCACCCCAATCACTAGAAAATTGTTATCGACTCCTAACGTAGGAAAGTCCGCAAAATAAGTGGAAGGAAAGGAAGAATGTTCACCTGGAGTAAAAGTAAAAAATGTCCAGGTCGTTTGTGAAGTAATTGTAGCTGTATTACTAGCCGCTACTAAAATCTTGTTAGGCGCACTGGAGGTGGGATTAAAGTTGTTCATAATAATATACCAGCGACTTGTTCCCTTATCGTAACGAATGCGCGGATTGCTGGATAAAAAACTAGAGTTTAAAATGCTGTGAAAAAAATTTCCTGAAAGAGTGTTTAAGACACCATCTGGAGAACCCGTGGTACTATTATAAGTACAAATGATTCCATTGCAGCAGAGCATATACTGTGTTGGGCCTATTGCCCCCATCGTATAGGGCGGAAAGGCATCGGTAGTCGCAAGTGTCACTGCTAGAAAATTACTAGGATTAGGGGCTGATCCACTTCCCGATAAATTGACCCGGTTCATAATGGTCGCGGTTGTTTCAAAAACTACACTAGATGCAGTCAATAAAGTACCCGGACCTTGATCTGCATAACCAAGGGATATTTTTAAAGCGAAAACAAAAAAAATACAAAAAAATCTTCCAAACCGCATCCTACCACCAATTCCTATTCGAATTTGATTCCCACACCAATACCAAATTTAAAACCACCTATGTCAACCCGTTTTTCATATTTAACGGACTGGAGTAAATAATCCGTAAATATATCTAGGAATAACCTATCTGTAAAAAAGTAATGAATTCCTAACTTGAATACAGCGCCAGTCGAATATTTAAAAATCTTTTCATTCGTGATAGGGGATTTATTTCTAAGAATAGTGGTTGAAAAATTCGGACCCGCCCCTGTATAACAAATAACTTTTTCACAAAGAGGATATGAAACACTTAAACCCAAGCTATAATTGTAAGTCTGTATGCTTGTCTTAGCATCAAATCCGATTGCTCGTCCATTAGGAGCCGAGTAGTCGATATTAAACCACCCGCTTACTGGACAATTATCCGTTCGTATGGCTGCCTCGACTTCATAACTATGATTAATATTTCCATAAATCTTTCGAAAAAGGGGGGATGTATGATAAAAAGTTGCATAACGAGCTTCTAAACTGGTTTCCCAATCTGCTGCGAGTGGCAAGAAAGGAATGATTGTCATCAATGCAATGAGCTTAATCCAATGATTCACGAATAATAATCCCGTTTAAAGGTGTACTTGGGAATCCTTCCGAGCTATACGCAATAATTGTGTAATTTAAGCTAGCTCTCTTTGGATTTATTTTAAAATATAAGGTAAAATCAGAATTTGCTAAAACGTTTTCAACAAGTTGATTGTCTTTGTAAATTGAATAGTAGGCTACATTTGGAGATTGACTTCCCTGCCAGCTGAGAATAAGAATATGTTCTGTTTTGTTTAAAAATTGACATTTTTTTATGCGTAGTAAAAAGTTCGATGGTGGGGCAACAAAAAAGCTTCCTCGAGAAACCTGAATTTGGGTTAAAAAATTGTTTCTCCAAGCGATGATTGCATCTCCCCTCTGACTCATGGCCACTTCAGGAATCTCTGCATCTTGACCTTCTGTTGATACATCCACAGGTAAAGACCAGGATCCATTAAAGGGATGCACTACCGCTTGAATCTTACTGCCTGCGACGATGCTTTGTTTCCATGCAACTACTGCATTGCCTTCTGCGTCAATGGCCACTTTAGGATTCACAGAGTTTTGAACTCCTGTGGATAAGTCCACTGGACTACTCCAGGTGCCCCCTACTCGTGTTACTGCCTGGACAGTGCTATGGCTGCTAATTTGCAATTCCCAAACGACAACTGCATTGTTACTAGAGTTCACATCGATTTGTGGAACTACTGCATCGCCAGTTAAAGAAAGATTTTGCGGTACAGACCAGACTCCTGAAGAATAGGTGACAACCTGGACGGTGGTATTGACTCCGTCATTCATTTGCCAAACAACAGTTGCATTACCTAATGAATCCATGGCTATCTGAGGAACAAGAGCATCTACTGTGGGTGAAGATAAATTTTGTGCGGCAGACCAACTTGAACCGGATGGACGTCTAGCAGCTTGAACAATGTAATGGGTTCCATCAAAGCTCACCCAAACAGCGATCGCATTGTTAAACGGATCGACGGCTACTTTTGGAGTAATTGAATTATCTAGAGAGGAAGAAAGATCCACTGGTGATGACCAGGGGCCCCCTGCATCTTTCGTTGCCGCTTGAATGACAAAGTTAGAGCCTGATTGCTTCATCCAAACTGCAACAGCTGAGTTTACAGGACCTGAGGCAACAGCAGGAAAGATCGCATCATTATCGGGAATGGAAAGATCAATGGGAGGTCCTACAAGATTTGTAATGGCTTGTATCACTTGATACGTACCATTAAATCTAGACCAAACAACAACTTGATTGCCTGCAACATCAAGAGCTATACGGGGTAAATTAGCACTTTGGCTTGGATCAGAGAGATTTTGAGGGGTCGTCCATTCATTACTAATAGAACCCTCAGCTTCTTGAATGACGCTGTTGGAACCAACAAACGTTTTCCAAATCGCCTTTGCAGTACCACTGCTGTCGAGTTTGATTTGTGGACTGTCTGAATTGATTTCAGAAATAGTGACAGGAGGAGACCAGCCTGCAACTAAAGTCCCGCTAAATAATAAAGTGATAAAAGCAGCATAGAAAATATTTAACATCACTTCCCAAATTGGTGTCCTAAGATCTAGAAAACTTCTTATTTATAAAATGAACTTTACAGTAAGGGTCAAAGCAAAAAAAATCAACAGAAAAACAAGATTTTTTTTAAACGGTATTTTCTCTTCACTTAAAATATACGAACAAGAAAAACTCAGCCAGTACTCTCTTTTTTATAGACTTGACAATGGAAAATATTTAGTTGTAATAGTAAAGAAAACACTGACTGGAAATTATTTTTCAACCATGTATAGCACTGGAACTTCAATTCGAAATGCCCATAAGGACTTAAAGGAAATCAAACCATGAAAAAAGGAAAAGTGTTTTTTCATCCAATTGAGGGCTCTGGGTCATTGACGATTTCTTGGTCTACAGAACCTAAAGGTGATGCCGAAGAAGCAAAGACTGGATCTGGTGTAGGCTTTTTTTCTGATTCAGGAAGTTTGCTTTGTGTCATTTTTGATGAAGTTCAATCCGAAGAAGATCAACAAACACTTGAATTCAAACGTTTTTTGGTAGAAATTATCGTAAAAAACGGAAAGGTTGACTATTCAGTAACTAGTACACAGTAAGGTATTTATTGGTCATTTTTGACCTGTCAAAGCCACGGGGTTGAACGATCGCAAAGGGGTCCATGTTGTCCTTCACTTTCGCTTTTCGAAATTATATCTCAACATGGCCAGCTCATCAAAAAACGCGCGCTCCCCTTCATTATAGGACAAATCCCACTCACGCAACTTTTTTTCAAATAAATTTTCTATGATTTTTCGCTGTTGCATCGCCACGACAACTTTTTGTCTTTGCTCGTCAACATGTGTCAAAGCGCGTTGAACCTGTTCTTTTTGTAAGACAAGTTTTTCATGAATTAAATTAAGATAGGCATAATGAGAAGAAAGCTTTTCAGCTTCCATCGATTCTTTTTGTTGATGTACTATCAATTGCTGTTCATGAGTACACCGTTGTTCCAAAACCTCAAGGTCCTTCAACTGATCTAACCAAAATAAATGCGCTTCATGCAAATGTTTCTGTGCTTCTTTTTCTTTTTCTTTACGCACTTCTAATAATTTTGCTAAAGGAAACTTAAACTTTTTCATGAATCAATAATTTCTTTGAGTAATGCTTCTGTTTGTTCTAACGTAAATGATTCACTACTTTTTTGACGCAAAAACGCGCGAATCTTTGGCATTAATGCAATGGCGCGATCCGCTTTTGGATTAGAACCTGGTACATAGGCCCCTATATTCAATAAATCTTCGATTTCTTTGTACGTTTGCATTAAATCGCGTAACTTCCCGGCACGCTCATACTGTTCAGGTGTGGTCACAGAATTCATAACTCGAGAAATACTTCCCAGCACATCTACTGGGGGGTACTGATTTGCTGATGCTAGTTTGCGTGACAACATTATATGTCCGTCCAAAATAGCGCGTACCATATCCGCTAACGGATCTTGTAATTCATCCCCTTCAATCAGAATCGTGTAAATCCCCGTCATCGATCCTTTATCCGAATTTCCAGCTCTTTCCAATAATTTAGGTAATGTCGCAAATACAGAGGGGGTGTATCCACGTGTTGTAGGAGGCTCCCCAATCGCTAATCCGATTTCACGTAAGGCCATGGCATAACGGGTAATCGAATCCATCATGAAGGCGACATTTAAACCTTGATCACGAAAATATTCAGCGATGGCAATGGCAGTATTTGCCCCTTTAGAGCGTAAGAGAGCTGCTTGATCGGATGTGGCAACAATCACAACGGATCGCGTTAACCCTTCGGGTCCTAATTCGCGCTCAATAAATTCGCGTACTTCGCGCCCTCTTTCTCCAATCAATGCAATCACATTAATATCGGCATCAGATGACTTGGCAATCATGCCCAATAAAGTAGATTTCCCAACCCCAGCACTTGCAAAAACACCAAAACGTTGCCCACGCCCTGCTGTACAGGTGGCGTCAATGGATTTAATACCAGTCGCAAAGGGCTCGGTAATCATATGACGCGTTAAAACATGTGGGGGCGCAGCAATCGCAGGATAATACTTTTCTGCACGAATAGGTCCACGGCCATCTAACGGATTCCCCAATGCATCTAATATACGCCCACACATGGAATGGGATACGGCAATCGTATGCAAGTTACGTGTGGGATAAACCTCTGCTCCGGGAGCGATATGGGTCATTTCCCCAAGAGACATCAATAAAACTTTATTTTCCTTAAAGCCGACGACTTCACAGGGAAGGGCTTCTCCATTTTTGTTATAGACGTAACAAAGCTCTCCGATATGAGCAAAAGGACCATTTGATTCAATGAGAAGTCCAATGACATGAGTAACGACACCGCTGGCTGCTAAACCCACCCAATTTTTTGCGATATTAATTTCTCGAGATAGACTAGTCATGATTCCGAACCAGATTCCAACAGGCGCATTTCCAAATCTTCAAGCAGTCTTTTAATATTAAAATTGATCAGACCTAAAGAAGTTTCTAAACGGCAATTTCCTTTGGGAATCGTTTGATCACTCAAAAAATGAATTTTTCTAGAAGCTTCTAACGACTGACTTTCCTTCAATAAAGCATAATCTTGAGTAGAAAGAATAATTTCAATCGGTGCATCCTGAAAAAACTCCTTTGCTTTGGACAACAAATTTTCCACAAGTTTTTCATATTGATTAGGTTGTGCTAAATCCACCCGGATAACAGACTCTGCTGCAGTTAAAGCAAGACGAATCCATTCTGGTTTTGAATCTTCAAAAATTTCTGCTTGTTTTGCTCTTAAATCAAAAGCCAATCGTTCTAATAACTCAAGGACTACCGAAATCTCAACTTTAGTTTCTTCGCACCCTTTTTTATAACCCTCTTCAAGACCTTCTGCTTTTCCAATTTCATAGCCTTGTTGATGACCTTCAGTAATACCTCTACGATACGATGCATTTTTTTCTAATAAAGTATTCTCTTCGGAAGTTTCAGCTGAAGAGGCCTTGGAAGAAGATTGATTCGGTCCTTTATCGGAACAAACCACAAACCCTTCGACTTCTGCACCTCGAATGACTTTTTTCGAAGTTTCATCCATACAAAGACCTTAGGCTAAATTTTTATTATGCTCGCGTTCTTGACGCACTTTTTCAGTAAGAGTCGTTTGCAACCCTTTATCTAATTGTTGCATGATATCGGAAACAATCGTCGTTGTTCGTGAGGGATTAAAGAAATCTTCCCCTATGGGCGATCCTAACACTTCTTCATTGGCTTGAAACAAGTTTTTAAGGGATTCAGGAGTCAATTTCTCAAGTTCTCCCAACGCTATTAATGTTCTCACCTGAATAGCTGTTGGTAAATTTGTTAAAATCTCAGCAGAACGAGAAGGATCTAAATAATAAAACATCATCGCGATGGTCTTTGGAGATTCATGCTCTAGGAAAAGAGCCAATTGCGAGGCTTCAGCCTCTTCCAACACATGACGTACTTCCATTTTTCCTTTTGCTCGTTTAATCGATTCCTTTTTGGGAACTTTGAAACCTTCAATCATATCTTCCAGTGACTTTTCACGCGAAGCTTGTTTTTCCGCAACAAGTGATGAAGGATTCATCCTCATTAACGACCAACATAGGGCAATGGCAGCAAGAGTAATAATGGTCACTAGCGTTTTTGTTGGGGAATCATTCTCCGCAATCAAAATAGTTTGATCAGGCGTTTTTACTTTACTGGCTGTTGATAAATTTTGTTCAAAAGGCACAATTTCTACAGATTCATGAACAGGTACGTTATAGCCTTTTAATATGACACCAATCTGATTCTGTAAATCTTGCTTTAAACGTTCAATTTGGGCATCAACTTTATCTGCTGGTATGCCTTGATGTTCCAACATTTTCGTCACAGCATTTCGATCGATCATGATCCCAGCAGAAATTGTTTCAATTTTTCCTGGATTAGAACTAATTTTAATGTGATCTGAAGGAGTGTTTTGATTTTGTTGGGGCAGACCTGGCGAGTTTTCTAAATTCAAAACATCTTTACTTAGGCTCCATAATGTATTGTTCGGTTCCATTAATTTCCCATTAAATTCGCGAGAACTGTTAGTCTCTTTTCCTTTGATATTACGCTCTTCCACCATACGATTACGATTCATCGAAACTTGAACTGTACTATAAAAATGGTCATAACCCAAAATGGTAGCTAACATGCCATCAATCTTTGCTTTGATGTGTTCTTCTACAGAAATTTCTGAGGAACGAATGGTATCCAAATCGCCATCAGGATCTATCGCTTGATACAAACGTCCTGTTGTATCGGAAATGGCCACCATATTCGGAGATAACCCTCGGACCGCTCCGGAAATATGATACGTGATGGCTCGTAACTCCTGATTACTTAAGCGTGCCCCTGGTCGTAAATTCAATATGACAGATGCTTTTGTTTTATACATACTCCCCCCAAAAGGACGTGGAGGAGCTATATCCAAGATGACATTTGCCGTACGAATATTAGTAAATTGAGCAATATCTTCTTCGAGCTGTCCTTTTAATGCTCTCATTTCCAAAATTTGAAGTTCTTTTTCCCCTTTAATCCACGTTGTAGAATCAAAAAGATCATATCCTTTACCTGTCTGAATCTTTGGTAAGCCATATGAAGCCAATTCCATCCGAATCTGATGCTCACGATTTTGCGGCACAAGAATAAGAGACTCCCCTTTTAGTTTGTAAGGAATCTCCGCTCCTTCCAAATAGGCACGTACTTCTTGAACATCAACTTGTTGCATACGATCCGCTGAAAAGAGCGGCACATAGTTAGTGGACGAAATACTGAAAAACAAAATACTCAAAGCAATGGCGATCACGAAAGCCGTAACAATTAAGGCTATACGTTGAAAGGGCTTAAAAGTATGCCAAAGTTCTGTGACTTGAGAGAATATAGCTTGCATGTGTAAATCCTTTGCATCCCATTAAATAAAAGATTTACTAAGAATGCAAAGGATTTCTTATGAATGAGGGTGGGATTCGATATGTTGGATCATTTGTACCAGCTCTTTATAAACTTCATCGACTGTAATTTCTTTCATGCAACGAAAATCAATGGGACAAACGCGTTTATAGCATGGGGAGCAAGAAACATGTTTATGCAAAACGTGCGCTTTGGCATAAGGTCCTGTTTTTACATCACTTGTAGATCCAAAAAGAGCAAGAATGGGAACTCCAAGAGCAGAGGCCATATGCATGGGACCACTATCATTAGTTAACAAGAGCGAACAACATTGAATGAGTGCCATTAATTCACGTATATTCGTTTTTCCTGCTAAATTAATCACTCTTTCTGGCAGATCTTTACAGATATCATTTACTAAAGGGGCGCCCGATTGATCACCAAAATAGACAACATATACATTGGGTCGTTCTAATAACTGTTTAGTCACTTCATGAAAACGATCAGGTAACCAACATTTCGCTGATCCATAGGCCGCCCCTGGATTAATTCCCACAATCACATGATTTTTTAAATCAATTCCCAGTTTAATGAGTAAAACTCGAGCCGCTTGATGTTCTTCGTTTGATACATAAAGCTTTGGGGCTGTTTCTGATACAGAAATTCCCAAAGGACTTAATAACATTTTATAGGTGGTTACAAGATGTTGTGTTTTGATTTCCTTTGGAATGGGAACCGGTTTATCTAAAAACAAGTTGCGTAGATTACCCGAAAAACCAATACGATGATGCACATTTCCTAACCAAAACCACCAAGCAGAAGAAAAAGAATTTGTGAGTAAAATCCCCAAGTCATACTCCCCTCGTTGTAATTCTTGAATGATTTCTTGATGTTGCTCGGAATGCGGAATCCAGCCGCTTGGGCGTTTATAACTATATAATTCATCAATATTAGGATCTTCACGTAACAGAGGTGCTACATTCGATTGACACATCGCCGTTATTTTTGCTTTGGGAAAATGTCGACGTAAATCCGCAAGAATCGGCGTTGCCATGACGGCATCTCCCAACCAGTTGGGCATTCTCACAATAATTTTTTTTGGGGGAGACTTTGGCCACATAACAATCCATTTATAATACAAAACTTAAAGATATCAGATCATTGATTTCCGTTGCACTTCTATAGAGAAATCCTTAAATTTCAATCATGATATGAGGTTTCAAAGTGAGCAAGACTATCTATACTGAGGACGAAATACAAGAGATCCTAAAGACTCTTTTTTTGGAAAAAAAACGTTCTAAAGATCTGGAAAAACAAATTGATGTTCTTAAGCAAACACCTACCCCTTCTTCTTCGCCTACAGAAATTGAAGAATCTCAACGACTTCGAGAATTATTAATTACTCTTAAAAAGAAATTTGAAGAAACGAAAAACTCTTACGAGACACGGATTTCTGATCTTACAGATAAACAAAAAACGCAACTTGTCAGTCAAGAAGAGACTCAAAATCTGAAACAGCAGCAGGAATTGCTTAAAACTATGCTGCAAACCTCCCAAGAAAAGGCCAAACAGGGAGAAGAACTACGCGAGGAAATGATTAGACTGCAGCGCTCTCTTCAACAAATGCAAGAAAGGGAACGCAAACAAGCTCAGGTTCAAGCAGATGTGCGCACCGCCCTAGCCCAAGTGACTCAAAGAGCTGAATCCGCTGAAGAAGAAATGGGGGCTTTAGTTGAACAACAAAAATCCATGCGCGAACATTATCAAAAAGCCCGCGAAGAGTCAGCTGCTGCACGAGCGGAATTAACAAAATTGCGAGACAAATTAACGGGTATTTCTAAAGAAAAAGAGGCGATCGAAAAGAAACTGGCTGAAATGGAAAATGCCCTGGTCGAAGGAACACAAGCTCAAAAAAGTATTCATGAACTTCGTTCGCATCTTGATGCTGCAAAACAACAGCATGCGCGTCAAAAAATGCAAACCGATAAACTTGTGGCGATTATCCAGGAAAAAGATCGCAAAATTGCAGACCTTCAACAATTTGAGTATCGATTTAAAAAACTCAACTTGAATAAACAAGATATCGATACGGCTCTCGAACAGGAACGTCAAACGTCGACATTATTAAAACAAGAAAAAGAACGCTTAGATAAGGCCGTCGAAGAATCGCGAAATCATGCGGCTCAATTAGAAACGGCTTTAGCGACTGTTCGTGATAAATTGGCTGCTTCTCAGGAGGAGTCGGCACGTTTTGAACAAGATTTAGATGCTGCTGCAGAGGATTACCGTCTTTTAACTGAACAAATTGAAAAACTTCAGACTGAAAAAAGTACGCATTTGACTCAAGTATCTCAATTACAAAATGAAAAAGAAGAAGCTGATCTCCAAATCCAAACATGGAAGCAACAAGCAGATGAACTGCAACAAGTGGTTTTACTGACGCAAAGGGAAATAAAAGTTTTGGAAGCGTATTCTTTAGAAACAACAAATGAACGGGATTCTCTTTTTGAACGTTATAAGCATATGGATGGACTTTTAGAAGAGCAGAAAATCGAAATTGAAACAGTCACTGAACAACTTAAACAAGCTGAGATGTCAGTGACTGTCCAACAACAACTTCGGGAAGAAGCCGAAAATGAATGGACGACCAGTCTGGAACATCTAAAGCAAACACTGACTTCAGAAACCTTAATCAAAGAACAACTAGCCCAAGACAAAGAAGCCGCAGAAGAACTCTGTCGTAATCTTCAAACGGCTTTAGAAGAGCATCGGATTGAAAAACAAAGGCTTGAACAACAGTTCCAGGCAAACGCGAGCCTTCTTCAGGAAAAAGCCCTCCTGCTTGACGAATCTCAAAGTGAGCTTAAACTACTGACTGAACAACTTTTACAACTACAAAAGAGTGTTCAAGATTTACAACATCAGTCCCGCGAAAAAGAGGGTGAATTAAAGTTAGCCCAACATCATCTGGCCAAAAAAGTGCGTGAAAGTGCGATGTTGGCCGATCGTCAAGAGCAGGCGCAACATCAATTGGGTGATCTCCAACAGCAACTATCTATGGGACAGTTAAAACAGGGTGAACTTCAAAAACAAATTGATCAATTTACACTTCAGGAAAGAACTTTACGTGATCAGCTTCTAGAGGCGATTCGTAATGGTGAACAACATGCCCAAAAATGGGAGCAAAAATATCTTTCCATCTATGTCAAGTGGAAAGAAATCGAGAATCGTAATCATGAATTACAAAAAATTGAAGAGAAATACCATCAAGTTCAAATCGTATTGTCCAATTTAGGTCATGTATTTTCCCCTACACCGTCATCAACAGCTCCTGTGAGTTCACAAGCTGTGAGTCCACCACCACCTGTTCAGCAACCCGTAAAAGAAAATACACCACCGGAACAATCCCTTTTTGACTCGCCACCTAAAAATGGGTCACCTCCCCGTAGGAGCCTTTTTGAATAAGCGTTTACGCATTATAGGGATTGATCCTGGAACTGTTGTTACAGGATATGGGATTATCGAGGAAACGGAAACAGGGGTGAATTATTCTGTAATTGACTATGGATGTATTCGTCCTCCGAAAGAGTTACTTTTGAGTGACCGTTACCTTGTGTTGTCTAATGGAGTTGAGCACTTACTCGAGAAGTTTCATCCCGATGCGCTTGTTGTCGAAACGCAATTTGTCAGAAAGAATGTTCAGAGTGCAATCAAACTAGGAATGGCACGAGGGATTACACTGATTGCTGCAAAAAAACGAGGAATTCCTGTTTTTGAATATGCTCCCGCCCGAGCCAAACAAGCCGCAACAGGAAACGGGCAAGCAAGTAAAGAGCAGGTGCAGGGAATGATTCGCATGTTGTTTAAGCTCGGAGAATCGCCGTTACCTGAAGACGCAGCCGATGCGTTAGCTCTGGCTTTATGCCACGCCAATATGATAAAATTTCAATCCATTTTAGAAGCTCAAATTTAGGTCAGTCATGTACGCATACATTCAAGGTAAACTCACGTTTTGTTCCCCTAGCGAAGCTATTGTAGAAGCCGCGGGAATAGGTTATCGGATAGGAATCCCCACAAGTTTATTTGGAAAGCTTCCTCAATTGAATGAACAGATACGTTTATATACTTCTTTTATTGTGAGAGAACAATCGCAAAATCTTTATGGTTTTTTGTTGCCGGAAGAAAAAGAGTTGTTTGAGGCTTTGATGGGAGTAAGTGGAATTGGACCCAAAATCGCATTAGCAATCATGAGTCATTTAGATGGTCGAGCTTTGAGTGAAGCTGTAAAAAAGAATGATATTGTAGGAATCAGTCGCGTGCCTGGAATTGGAAAGAAAACAGCAGAGCGTTTGATCATAGAAATGCGCGATAAGTTAAAACAATTTTCTGCAGATGAATGTATCAGTCATGCTAGTCCTGACCATCAAAGTCAAAAAACGGCATCGGATATTAGAGATGCCATGAATGCCTTAATTAATTTGGGCTATACGCAGGCTGCAGCCCAAAAAGCGATCAAGAAAAGCTTGGGTGAATCTGAGGAGGAGTACGATTTGGCGACGTTAATCACTTCAGCTTTAAAGAATGTTAGCTAATGACAAGTAAAAATTTTAACACAAAGAAGAACACAAGGTACAAAGACACACAAAGAGGGAAGGGAGAGAGTCGTTTTTCATTCCTCCGCTATATAAAAATGGAGAATGTTTTTTTTAATAGCGGAGGAATGAAAAACGACTCTCTCCCTTCCCTCTTTGTGTGTCTTTGTACCTTGTGTTCTCCTTTGTGTTAAAATTTCCTCTCGTGCCTTTTTCCTTGCTGAAAATGTCCAAATCATGCATGATTTCATTTTCTTTGCACCGGTAGCTCAATTGGATAGAGTACCCGGCTACGAACCGGGTGGTTAGAGGTTCAAATCCTCTCCGGTGCAATAAATCTTATGTTTATCGCAACCTTACCTTCAGGCCCTTTCGAGACAAATGCCTATGTTGTTGCTTGTCCGCTGACTCAAAAAGCGGCCATTATCGACCCAGGTGTTGATAGTTTTTCTAAGATCAAAGAGGTCTTAGAAAACAACCATTTCATTCCCACTATGATTTTATTAACCCACTCTCATTGGGATCATATTGCGGGTGTCGCCGAACTCAAACAACACTATTCCATTCCTGTTTACGTTCACCCCGATGATCATGGAAACCTACTGAATCCTCGAAGCGATGGCTTACCTTGCCCTTATCATTTCCCGGGGGTCACCGCTGATCATTTATTTAAAGATAAAGAAACGATCACTCTAGGTTCACTTCCATTTGAAATCATCGAAACTCCTGGACACACACCCGGTGGGGTTTGCTTTTATTTTCCTTCAGAAAAAGTTCTTTTTTCCGGGGATACACTTTTTCACGGCAGTATTGGAAACCTTTCTTTTCCAACATCACGACCAGAACTGATGTGGCCTTCTTTAAAAAAATTAGCGTTACTTCCCCCTGAAACAGTCGTCTATCCAGGACATGGGCCAACAACAACTATTGGCCATGAACGGTGGCTTGCGAATGCAGAAAAGATTTTTGGAAATTATTAATTAGGAGATTTATGAGTATATTAGTTGGCCGTCCGGCCCCAAGTTTCGAGGCAAAGGCCGTTGTAAATAATCAGATTGTCTCTGATTTTTCCCTTTCACAATATGAAGGTCAATACGTCATATTCTTTTTTTATCCTTTAGACTTTACTTTCGTTTGTCCGACTGAACTCAAAGCATTTCAAGACAAACTTGCCGATTTCGAACAACGCAATGCACAAGTCGTGGGTTGCTCAGTGGATAGTCCCTATACACATTTAGCATGGTTATATACACCACAATCCAAAGGTGGAATCCAAGGGGTGACCTATCCTCTAGTGTCCGATTTAACCAAAAATATTGCCGAATCTTTTGGGGTTTTAGTTCCGGATGAAGGCATTGCCTACCGAGGACTTTTCTTAATTGATCGCAAAGGGATTGTCAGACATCAAGTCGTGAATGATTTACCACTTGGACGTTCTATCGATGAAGCTTTGCGAATGTTAGATTCCTTAATTTATTTTGAAAATCATGGAGAAGTGTGTCCAGCGAACTGGAATACAGGTAAAGCAAGTATGAAACCTAATCAAGAAGGCTTAGTTAAGTATTGCGCTGCTTATAACGAAAACTAATTCTAAATACGTGCGTTATTGAATTTCATTAACGCATATTTTCTTTTTTCTTAAAAATATGTTCCTTTTTTGTTATATCTAAAAATAAGCACACAAAGGAGCTTGTCATGTTAAGTTGGGCTTTAACTTTTTTAATCGTTGCACTTATTGCAGCTATATTAGGTTTTGGTGGTATCGCCGGCGCAGCAACTCAAATTGCTCAAATCTTATTTGTGGTTTTTTTAGTGTTATTTCTTGTTTCATTATTCAGAGGCTATCGTAGACGTTAAGCACCCTAAAATTTTTTCAGAAATCATTTTTTAAAGCTATATTTACTTAGTCAAAAAAAGCAAGTGTAGCCTGAAAAAATCAAAAACACGAGCTTTCCATCCAAGCATAAATGAATTTTTTCTAAAATTTTATAGCCAGATAATATTTTAATATGTATACATCCAGACAACGAAATATTTATCAACAATAAATTTTATGAAAAACGTTTTTCTTTCTAAAATGTTCAGTACTGTTTAACCAAAAGATGGAGAATATTAATGAAAAAATTTTTAGCTTATTTAGTGTTAGGTTGCGTCAGTCTTAACACACAAATCCTTGCTGAAACCTATGATCAATGGGATGTTTCCCCACAAAACAACACATGGGAAAATTCTGAAAACTCGCGTGACTGGCAATCTACAAATAACCATGGTTATGAATGGGATTCTAACTCTTGCTGTTATGAGCAAAACAATTGCGGTACTTTTGAAGTGGGAGCCGATTGGCTGTACTGGAAAGCCGAAGAAGGACAAATGGAATTTGGGGCAAATGTGACAACTGCCGATGGTGGTTCAACAATCAGTTCCACAGTTTTACGACCAAAATTTAAAGAAACAAGTGGTTACAGAGTTTTTGCAAATTATGAAACTCCAGATAACGCGTGGAATTTTGGTGCTATCTATAGTCATTTGCCCTCAAACACTAATCTTTCGGTCAATGACAATTTAACAGTTGCCTTAGATGCTATCGTCATTTTTAATCCGAATTTTCCTATTTTTTCAGCAATTTCTTCAGCTGCTTTTGATAGCGTTGATGCACATTGGGACTTAGATGTCGACTATGCAGATTTAGATTTAAGCAGAACGTTTACTCTTTGTGAATCGTTACAAATTTGTCCAAATATTGGATTAAGAGGATTTTGGCTTCATCAAACATTTGATTTAGACGGAGCTGGAACAACTATTTCATTTACCTCATCCCTAAAAGGAAAAGTGGAAGCTTATGGGCTAAAAGGGGGATTAACAGGTATTGGAAAACTGGGCTATGGATTTTCCATTGTTGGACATGTTGGGGGATCATTACTTTATGCAAGACTTCATAACAGTGGCGAATTGACCGGAGTCGTGCCCGGTTCACCAGATACCCATATTTCATACCGTGACACCATGCATAAAGCAATGCCCACAATTGATTCATCGATTGGCATCCACTATACCCACATGCTTTGGAATAAAAAGATAGATCTTCATGCTTGTTGGGAAAACCACATTGTTTTCGGGACTAACGCCTTTGCTATTGGCGCAGGTGCTAATTTAACAATGCAAGGACTTACGTTAGGCGGAAGCGTAGACTTTTAATTTTTTCTCCCCATAGAAGCCAACAAATTTCTGTTGGCTTCTTTATATAGCCTATTATACTTTATGGACGTCCAACACGGAAAACAACATTGAATTCAATATTTTTAAACATAACTGGAGTAAATTAATGAAAAAAAATTTAGCTTATTATTTAGTGTTAGGCTGTATGAGCATTAACACACACATCATGGCGGAAAACTATGATCATTGGGAAGCCTCTGAGCATAATGAATGGAGAACCGAAGAAAATTTATATGCAGGACATTCTTATTCAAAAGATTCTGGTTATGCATGGGATTCCGACTGCTGCAACTTTGAACAAAACAACTGTGGAACGTTCGAAGTAGGGGCTGATTGGCTTTACTGGAAAGCTGAACAGGCTCGGATGGAATATGCATCCAATGTGACAGGCACCGACGGAGGTAGTACTATTAACTCGGTTGTTTTGCGTCCAAGTTTTAAAGAAACAAGTGGGTATCGAGTATTTGCAAGCTATGAAACCCCAGATACTTTATGGAAATTAGGGGCAACTTATAACCATTTACCTTCTAATGCATCTAATTTCACTAATGACGTTGGCCTCACTGGTACTTTTATTTTTATTTTCAGCAATAATTTTCCTTTCTATGCAGCTATCTCAGGAACACCCTTCGAAACTTTAAATGCTCAATGGAATTTAGATTTAGACTACGCCGATCTAGATTTAAGTAGAACGTTTTCAGTTTGTGAAAGGATTCAGATAAGACCAAATATTGGATTGCGAGGATATTGGCTAAATCAATCTTTTAGTTTATCTGGAACAACAACCACTTCTTCACTTACATCAAAATTGAAAGAGAGCATCGAGGCTTATGGATTAGAAGGTGGATTAACAGGGATCGGAGAGCTAGGCTGTGGTTTTTCTCTGGTTGGTCATATTGGAGGATCATTACTTTATGCAAGATTCCATAATAGCGGACATTTAACCGCCGTTACCCCTGGATCCCCAGACAGCAATATCTCTTATAAAGATACTATGCATAAAGCAACACCCACGATTGATTCATCTATTGGCATTCAATACACCCAAATAATTTGGAATAAGCCGATAAATCTTCATGCATGTTGGGAACATCATGTATTTTTTGACACTAACGCATTCGGTGTTGGTAATGGGGCTAACTTGACGATGCAAGGTCTAACATTAGGCGGCAGCATAGCTTTTTAATTTTTCCCCATAGTACACCTTACAGTGTACTAGAAGCCCGCAGATTTCTGTCGGGCTTCTTTTTTCTTAAAAAACATTCTAATTTCTATTTTTTGGTTGCTCATATCCGATTGTTAAGATAAAAAATATATTACAAACATTGGAGGCCACATGTTACAAAATGTATTCCGATTAACAGGAATAATCTTGGGATTAGCTATCTCATCCACACTATCTTTAGAAGCTTGTACAGGAATTAAGCTGGTTGCAAAAGACAATTCACTGATTCACGGTCGCACTTTAGAATTTGGAATTCAAGTCGACACGTCTGTTGCGGTTATTCCTCGAGGCTATTCATTTACCGGAACCACTCCTCAAGGCCCAGGACTTAAATATCAGGCAAAATATGCAACTATTGGGGCTATCTGCTTTGATGTTCCAGCTATCATGGATGGAATGAATGAAAAAGGCTTAGCGATTGGGACTTTCTATTTTCCCGGATTTGCCGGTTACTCAACAATCACTTCCGAAAATCAAGCAAAAGCATTATCCCCTATCGAATTTTCAAACTGGATCATCACTCAATTTGCCTCTGTGGATGAAGTCAAAGCGGCTTTGCCAAATGTGGTGATAGCCCCAACAGTCGTCAAAGAATGGGGAAATGAAGCTGCTCCTTTTCATTACATTGTGTATGATAAAAGTGGAAAGTCTTTAGTGATTGAACCGATTAACGGTAAATTAGTTGTTCACGATAATCCGCTTGGTGTCTTTACCAATTCACCCACATTTGATTGGCATTTAACTAATCTCAGAAATTACATCAATTTAACTCCATTTAATGTAAAACCTCTGAAATACAACGGATTAGAGTTTGCCTCTTTTGGTCAAGGTTCGGGAATGGTCGGCTTGCCAGGAGATTTCACTCCCCCCTCTCGTTTTATCCGTGCAGCTATTTTTTCTGCGACAGCAACTCCGTCTGAGACCGGAGAAGATGCCGTTTTCCAAGCCTTCCATATATTAAATCAGTTTGATATTCCAGTAGGTTTTATCCGTCAAAATAGTGATGGAACTATACACGATGATTTTACCCTAATTACCTGTGTAAGAAATCCGCAGACACTCAAATATTATTATAAAACATACGAAGATCAATCTATTAAGGTAGTTGATTTGACCAAATTTAATTTAGACGCAAAAGAGATCAAAAAAATGGCCACATCCGGAAAAGATAAGGCAATAGATGTTACAGAGTCTCTTAAGTAGTTTATATATTGGGAAGGTGCCCTCATCCGTCCGAGAAGTGACGTCCCCTGTCCTAAAATCGTGAACGAGCCCGAGCCCGAGCCCGAGCCCGAATTTGTTAAATGGACTAATGCGCAACAAAACTCCGACTAAATGTCGTAATAAATTCGGGCTCGGGCTCGGGCTCGGGCTCGTTCACGATTTTAGGACAGGGGACGTTAAAGATATAGCGGGAGGTCCTGAAAGGACGGCATATCGCATATTCCGTAAAAAGCAACACCCTTTAGGACCCTATGGATCGCTCAAAACAACTCGCTTCTCTAAATGAACAATCTTGGGATATCATCGTCATCGGGGGTGGAGCGTGTGGTCTTGGAACTGCGGTCGACGCAGCTTCTCGTGGATACCGAACATTACTTTTAGAACAAAGTGATTTTGCTCAAGCAACCTCCAGCCGTAGTACAAAATTAATTCACGGTGGTGTACGCTATTTACAACAAGGTAATTTTTCCTTAGTTCGCGAATCCCTTCAAGAACGAGCTTTATTGTTACAAAACGCTCCCCATTTAGTACATATTCAACCTTTTATTCTTCCTTCTTATTCCCCTCTGAGCCGTTTCTATTATTTTGCCGGACTAAAACTTTATGATTTTTTAGCGGGTAAAAAAAACATCCAAAATTCTTCTCTTCTTTCTAAAAAGACGATCATTAAATATCTCCCGACAATTAATCCCACACACTTGTTTGGGGGTGTTCATTACTTTGATGGAAAATTTGACGATGCACGTTTAGCAATTAACCTAGCTCAAACCGTCATAGATCATGGGGGTACTGCTCTCAATTATATGAAAGTAAAAAGCTTTATTAAATCTGAGGGTAAATTAGTAGGTGTGATAGCAACAGATACCCTAAGTCAAAACGCCTATGCGTTAAAAGCATCTGTGATCATTAATGCAACAGGAGCTTTCGTAGATTCAGTACGTCGTTTAGATGAAAAAAATGCTCAATCGAGTCTTATACCCAGTCAAGGGACACATATCGTTCTTGATCGTTCATTTCTTCCAGGTGATCAAGCATTAATTATTCCTCAACCCAAAGAGGATAGGGTTCTTTTTGCCATTCCATGGCATTCACAATTATTAGTGGGAACAACCGATGTTTCTATTTCTGATATCGCACTCGAGCCAAAACCCCAACAGCAAGAAATAAATTATCTTTTGAGCTCGATAAGTAAATATTTAACAAAACATCCTACCGAATCGGATATATTAAGTACTTTTGCAGGAATAAGATCCCTTGCAAAACCTTCAAGCAAGTGGAACAAAACATCTGAACTCCAAAGGGATTATTTTATTAACGTTTCGGACTCTAACTTAATTTCTATTGTAGGAGGAAAGTGGACCACTTATCGAAAGATAGGCGAATCAGCTATTGATACAGCGATAGGAGTGGGTGGATTAGACTTTCTTCCGTCTAATACCTCGCAATTAAAAATTCATGGATGGCACCTAGAAACGGAAGCTTCTAATGAATGGGATTATTATGGTTCAGACCTTTCTTCTCTTGAAAAGTTAATTCAGCAAAATCCTGGTATTCAAAAAAAATTGAATGTGAATCTTCCTTGCCGGGAAGTAGATGTGATTTGGGCAGTCAGAAACGAAATGGCCCAACGTTTAGAAGATGTATTATCCAGACGAACACGCTGTTTGCTGATTAATGCAAAGGCTACTTTGGAAATTGCTCCTAAAGTTGTAGAAATCATGGCAAGAGAAATGAATCAAAATAAGGAATGGCAGCAAAAAGAGTTAGAAGATTTCAAACAGTTGGCAAAAGGTTATCTCCTAACGTCCCCTGTCCTAAAATCGTGAACGGGTACGCATCCTTCCTCATAAGTCCGAGCGTCCCCCGTCCTAAAATCGTGAACGAGCCCGAGCCCGAGCCCGAGCCCGAATTTGTTAAATGGACTAATGCGCAACAAAACTCCGACTAAAATGTCGTAATAAATTCGGGCTCGGGCTCGGGCTCGTTCACGATTTAGGACGGGCGGGTCGGACCCTTTCAAGATAGTAACCTCTTATGCGAATTGGCGATTCCCTTTGCGTTGAAAAAAAATTATGCTATATCACCTATATGGATACAATATACATCATACTCATCAGTATTGCGACAATACTCCTGGTTTGCTACATGGTATACCGTCATTACCGCATCCATATTTATGCTTGGAATGCCAATTTTCCTAAGCCCAAGTACCGTGTTCATATCGACCATAATGTCATGATCCCCATGAAAGATGGGACTAAACTTGCTACTGATGTCTATAGACCACGCTCCCGCGGAAAATATCCGGTGATTCTAATTCGTACTCCTTATAATAAATCTGGTCATCTCCATCCCTATCGACAACTGGCTGAATTATTTGTCAGCCAAGGATATGTCGTCATTGTTCAAGATGTTCGGGGAAAATATGGTTCAGAAGGTGGATTTTATCCCTATGCATACGAAGGATTAGATGGACACACAACCGTCACATGGGCGGGGGAAGCTAGCTGGTCTAACGGAAGAGTTGCCATGCTTGGACTTTCCTATTTAGGCTCCTGTGCATGGCTAGCCTCGCGGTACAAAAGTCCTTATTTACGTACCATTGTGACAATGTTTACGACTCAAAATACCTACTCCATTTGGATTGAACAGGGAATTCCTTTTTTAAAAGGCCCTCTTTCTTGGCTTGTGAAATATGGGGGGAAACGTGTAAGCCATCGTCTGGAACATACCCATCTGGAATCTGTATTGTGGCAGTTACCGGTTAATAATTTAGAAAATTTAATCGCTAAACATAAAATCACTTTTTATAAAGATTACCTTTCTCACATTAAACCTGACCCATTTTGGGAAGAGCTCAGTGCTGATCACTATTCATCGTCTTTGGATATTCCTGCCTTCATTGTAGGCGGCTGGTATGACCCTTTTCTAAGGGGAACACTAGATGATTTTAATCGAATGATGCAGTCACCAGAAACATCAAAAAATAGGCATAGTCAATTAGTATTGGGACCATGGACTCATAATCCTGCCCAAAAATTTAAAGGATTTACCACAGGGAAAAACGCAGACTTTAGTCAATTTTTGTGTTCTACACTTGACTGGTGTGATATTTGGCTCAAGGAAAAAAGTCCAATTTCAAGAAGTAAAAATAAAGTTCGTTATTATGTCATGGGCTCAAACGAGTGGAAAGAGTCAGAACAATGGCCTCCAGCTAATATTAACTACCAAAAATATTTTTTATCGTCAGATCCTAAATCTTTAACGCATCGATTTGGAATTTTATCTGATACTCCTGCAGCTCAAACCCAAACTAATTGTTTTATCTATAATCCTCGAGATCCGGTTCTTTTTCGGGGGAGCTATTTGCTCGATAGAGATGGCTGGATAGAACCTATTGAACAAACAGAGATTCTTGCGCGAGATGATGTGATCATTTTTAATACTGCTCCCTTACAAAAAGAACTCATGATTGCAGGCCCTACAACCCTAATTTTGTATGTTTCTTCGGACGCATTTGATACTGACTTTTGCGCAAAAATTTGTGATGTTCATCCCAACGGAAAAAGCTATAATCTAGCGACGGGATTTATCCGTATGCGCTTTCGTGAATCACTCGAAAATCCGGTGATGATGATTCCCGGAGCTATTTATCGTGTTGTGATTTCGATTAGATCGGTTGCCAATATGTTTTTGAAAAATCATCGCATTCAACTGCAAGTAACTTCATCAGATTTTCCTGTTCATGATCGAAATTTAAATACGGGCCTTAATTGTGAGACTTCTGTAGAAATTCAGGAGGTTAAACAAACTATTTATACGGGTGGTCCTTATGAGTCTTGTTTATTACTGCCTGTGATGCAAAACTCCGTCCTTCCGTCCTAAAATCGTGAACGAGCCCGAGCCCGAGCCCGAGCCCGAATTTGTAAAATGGACTAATGCGCAACAAAACTCCGGCTGAAATGTCGTAAAAAATTCGGGCTCGGGCTCGGGCTCGGGCTCGTTCACGATTTTAGGACGGGAAGGACGGAGTTTTATTTGGCATTAAAGCACAAACGAATAAGAGCCTTCAAATCCGATTATCCAAAATACTCTCACGATGCTTCTGCATCCATTGAATAATAAAATGCAAATTATGTACCGTTGCCAATGCCATACTTGTCAATTCCCGCGCTTTGAAAAGATGATGCAAATAGGCCAAAGAAAATTTAGAACAGGTAGGACAAGTACAACCTTCTTCCGGCGGATTAAAGTTACTCGCATTTTCCCCTTTTGTCACATACAAGGGTCCTTTTGCTGTTAATAACACTCCATGTCGTGCAGCTCTTGTAGGATAAGAACTATCAAATGTATCAATACCCAATGGAATTGAACGCTCTATCGACGCTAAATCCCCTATCCCTAACAAATGATTTGGCTTGTTTTCAGGTAACAAGGGAAGAGTTACTGAAAGTAATGCGTGCATCTCTTCTTTTGTCTTTCCCATACTTCCCCCAATCGCATAGCCATCAAATGGAAGCTTACATAAATACTCACAACTCAATTGACGAAGAGAGTGGTCGACTCCCCCATGAATCACCGCATACATCGCCTGTCCTTGGGGATTAGACAGGTGCGCTTCTAAAGAACGTTTTTCCCAACGATGCGTACGATCGATCGATTTTTTTAATGCAGCCGGTTCAATATGATAAGGAGGTAATTCATCAAATGGAATGATAATATCCGCGCCTAAATCTTTTTGTGCTTGAATCGAAGTTTCAGGGGTTAATAAAACCTTTGCCCCATCACGATAAGATCTAAAAAGGACTCCGTCTTCTGTGATTTTAAGCACAGAACCACCCTGCTTTTTTGTACCGCGACTTTTCAGTTCATCAGCAACAGAACCATACGCCAAACTAAAGACTTGAAAGCCACCGGAGTCAGTAATAATCGGAAGTTTTCGATTAATAAAAGAGTGTAATCCCCCTGCCTTACGAACAACATCTGTCCCAGGTTGAAGAATCAAATGATAAGTATTACAAAACATGAGCTGTAAGCCCAAATCATGAAGCATTGTATTATCCAAGGCTTTCACCGTACCATTCGTTCCGACTGCGACAAAGTTTGGGGTATCAATGATTCCATGCGGAGTATGAATGCGCCCTACCCGAGCCCGCGATTTAGTCGAACGATGTAGCAATTCAAAACGAAAAGGAGTCATGATTTAGCCCACTTGATCAAGGTCATACTGCAAAAGACGACCACCAACTTGATGGCAAAACTTAAAATAATAATATCGGTAATAGAAGCGACAATTCCGTATAACCCGAAGAAAGTAAAAAAAATCGTGTCCAAAAACTGAGAAACAACTAAAGAAATACCAGAACGTAAAGCAAACGAAGTTGTAGGTAATTTATTTTTAAGAAAACTAAAAAAACGGATATCAAACTGCTGTACCAGAAAAAAAACAGACATCGATGCAATTAACAAACGCGGTGAAGGGGAAAGAATGGTAACAAAAGCCGGTTGTGTACTGTCAAAAACGCTTGGTTCAAATAATAAATGTACTTGGGAAGCTAAAGTAAAAAAGACCATAAAAGTAAAGCAAATCCAAGTTGCCTTTTTAGCTTCTTCTTTGCCAAAATATTCTTGAAGAAAGTTAAGTCCTAGGATACTTCCGATAATCAGAGCGTCACTGGCAGTGACATCAAACCCAAGTAAAGTAATTTGTTTAAGTACAAATAAATTAGCGACTAAAGCCTGAATAGCCACCCAAGCTGTCAGTGCGGATTTCCCTAGTTTTAAGGCACCTAGGGAAAATCC
>Ga0207041_1009_pt1 | contig 44642 bp, 42 predicted proteins | sample Alteio_BWMinCont_73_FD_153311 | JGI IMG/M metagenome (GOLD analysis project Ga0207041, IMG submission 153311) | Enriched cells from forest soil in Barre Woods Harvard Forest LTER site, Petersham, Massachusetts, United States -... | ecosystem: Environmental > Terrestrial > Soil > Temperate forest >... | reverse complement strand
CCAGAAGATTGCCCGGGAAATACAGCCTGGCCCGGCCGCCGGTAGCCCACACGAGCGGGGCAATGCTCCCCGGCATGAGCCATAACTGAGGCGGACGAGTCAAACCTAGCCTGCGAGCCAATGCATCTGTCTCCTCCTGTAATGTCGGAGGAGCAGGCTGGGCAAAGCGCAAGAGCCGATGAAACCGCTGGATACGGAACACTGCCAGAGCAAACCAGCACACCGTCCCCGCGAGCCACAGCCAGGCGGCTCTCATGAGCCAGGCTTCAAGATTGATCTTGGTGCTTTGGTGTCCGCTTACCTGCAACTCGCCTGCAGGAAGGGCCTCTGCACCCACATTTTCGGGCCGGTTGTTTCCCTGTACCGCTCGGACAGACTCGCTACTCTCGCGTCCGTCCGCGCCGGGCTGCTTGTCCAGCAGAAACTTGCCGAAGGTTGCCTCCAATTCATCCTTGGGCAGCGCGCTCGCCTCCTGTCCGGAAGCATTGGCCTCCGGGGTGATGCGACTAGCCACTACAAGAGGTTGTCGGGCTTGGGCGCGAACGGGCTGCGGCGGCGCGGGGCTGGGCGCACTCTTGTATGTCCAGGGCAAGCGTAAAGGCACAAGGGGCGGCGTAACCAGCTTGACGAGCACCAGCAGCCAGAGCCCATGAATGACAGCAGGTTTCTTGCAAAATCGGCTGACGCAGAAAACAAAAAGAGCGAGCCCGGTTGCCACGAGGGCATTGGCCAAGCCAATCTCCAGGAGCATGGTGCAATCGCTCCTTTCCGAGCCGCCGGTTAGTGTCAGAACTCTCGGATGCCGCTATTTCTTGCGCCTGTATTTCTGCTCCAGCTCGTCCAGTTGCCGCCGTAGGGCCTTGCGATCCTCGGCGCTCAAGCCCTTGGCGTGGACCAGTTGCGTCAAAAGCGGCGTCAGCGAGCCGCCGCACAGTTTGTCGGCCATGACGCGCAGGCGCATGCCGATCAGGGCGTCGCGATCGATGGCCGCCGCGAACACATGCGGCCAATGACGGCGATCCCGGCTAACGAATCCCTTTGCCTCTAGTCGCTCCAGGAGTTTTTGCACGGTGCCGTAATGCGACGCGGTCCCCTTCGGATAAATCACGTCCGTGATCGTCCGCACCGTGACTGGCCCCTGGTCCCACAAGACCTGCAGCACGGCCAGCTCGGCATCGGTCGCATCCTGGGGAGCACGTTCCATGATGGCACTCGTTAAGCGGAAATAGGACTGAACGATAAGTTAAGACAGGTTGTCTGAAATGTCAAGAAAAATCTGGGACCATTTCTCGTTCGCTCATAACGGGAGACGGTCGCGCAGCCTTCTAGCTCGCTCCGCCGGGTTACGAACACTAGGATAAATCAATGGTGAGCTATGACCGAAATTGATTGGCTGAGTTGTACAGACCCGGCGCGAATGCTGGAGTTCCTGAAGGGCAAGGCTAGCGATCGTAAGTTGCGGCTATTTGCAGTGGCATGCTGTGAACGCGTAAACCAACTATTTATCCCCGAAACGCGGCAGGCTTTAGCCGTAGCTGAGCAATTCGCGGAGGGAAAAGTAACTTCGCCGCAGCGCAAACAGGCCCGAGCGGTTGCCCTACGAGCCGGATGGATCAAGCCGCCCGCGCTTCCATTGGAATTAATTCGGCATGCCCGTGGCCCGGCCAAATCAGCGGTGTGTGACGTATTGGCGCGCAAGGCAATTGATGCCGCCACCGGGGCTTCGCGGAGCGCATGCCACGCTGCAATTGTACTCTCTGTGAACAGCCAAATTGTCGAGCATCCACACGCCGGAGTCGATTGGCTGGTTGCTCATGAAGCCGCTTCTAAGAATGAGCAAGAAACGCAATGCGAAATTCTTCGTTGCTGTATTGGCAATCCCTTCCGCACCGCTGTTCTGGAGGTCGCTTGGCGCGTATCCGAAGTAGTCCGGTTAGCCCAGGTCATTTACGATGATCGGGACTTCAAGCTGATGGCTGGCCTAGCCAAGCGACTTACAGAACTGGGTTGCACAAATGCCGACGTTCTGAGTCACTGCTGCATAACGCGCCAGCATGTTCGGGGCTGCTGGGTGGTAGATTTGATTCTCGGTAAGCAGTAAATTCGCGTCTAATCAATCTTCTGAAACCGCCACAACGGCACGCACGGCGGCAGGGTGCTGCTGTAATACGCCTCCTCGCCGATCAACTCGCGCAGGCGTTTCAGGGCCTGCCGGCGGACGGTGACGTAGTAGTAGTCGCAGCGGGCGTCGCGCACCGAGTCCCAGACCTGGTAGAGGTGGTCGGTCTCCTGCAATGCGGTGCGCAGCTCCCACCAGTGGATGAGCTCGAGCGGCTGGCGGATGTCGATGTGTTGGCGGTAGGCGCGGTTGAAGGTGAGCAGGTCGTTGACGAGGGCACGTTCCGGAAAGCGACGGGAATCGGCGACGGCGGGAGCGTTGGCTAGCTCGTGATAGCGGCGGCGAAGAAGGTTCAGGTCGGCGACAAAATCATCCTGCCGGGCGAGGATGTAACGCGATTCGCGCGGGTCGAGGATCTCCCACTTGACGGCCAGCGCCTGTAGCGGCCCCTTCATGGTCTCGAAGAGGTTTTGCACATCCCTGGCGTCAGGCGGCCCAGGCGGTGCCGTCAACAGCGCAATCGCCAATACCGTGTTGATGGGTGCCATGAATCTTCACCTCCGCTGAGCATGGGAGAGTCCTCGTTTGAGTGCATACTTCGAGTCATTAGTCATTCGTCATTGGTCACTCGCGAATGACCAATGACGAATGACCAATGACCAAATCCGGTCACGATCGGAATCGTGACCCACGCCAAAACCAAGGATTGAGCGCCCGAGAAAAATGACTTCCGTGGTGGGATGCCTTGGAGATAAGCGGGGAAGTCCGACTTCTCCTGCATTACAAGCCTAGGTCACGTTCTCAAGGAAAGAGCAACAAATCGCTCGCGCCATCAAAGCGGGCAAAACTGGCGGGCATATCGCATAATCCGCGGGATGAGTCAAAGGGAATTTGAAAAGTTCATTTGGTCATTGGTCATTTAGTCATTTGCCTTCGCGAATGACTAATGACTAATGACTAATGACGAAGTCTAAAAGGATTCAGGGTGCAACGACCCGCAACGCCGACCGGCTCCTCTTTGTGGGAGTGAGACCGATCAGCGGCGTGGGACGTTACACCCTGGAAATCCCCCTCTCCCTTTCCTGCCGAAGCATGGATACGGTTGGGGGGCGATGGAATATCCGCGGGAGCCGAGCACGAAGACTCGGCTCCCGCACCGACAAAAGCCCCACTGCGAAGCTCCCACTGGAGTGGCCGACCCAATAACCACTTGGTCCAGCGAGGTTGACGCCTCTACCCAGGAGGGCGGGTAGTGCTGGCTTTCCCGCAAAATCCAGCACGCAGCAGAGCTCGGCTATAACGCACGAGCAACACGGGCCGCCGGCCGTCACAAACGCGGGGCCGGGAGGCCTGGCTCGATTCGTTCGTCTGTCATCTGTAAGAAGGCAGCCACATAAGCAATCGCCCAAAACCTGTCAAGAGCATGTCGTCGCGGTTGCGTTAGCTCATGGGCGGCAAGGCGTTGGGCGCCGTCAGATCGAGGAGGCGTATAACGAGCCGGGCAGGTTTTTGAAAGAGCATTTGCCCCTGATGGGGATCGCGATAGTCGATTGGTCAAGCAGAGCGCAGCGGTGATCCAGCCGCGGAGCGGCGACAGTTGATAGCCAGGGGTGCGAACCCCTGGAGCCGGCGACCGCAGCAAGCAGCGAGCCCTGGAAGGGCGGCAGTGAGCGACATCAGGCTGTCACTGCCGCCCTTCCAGGGCTAATTCAATTCCACGCCGACGTACCAGGGGTTGGCACCCCTGGCTATCGACTGCCGTCCCTACGGGACTCTCAGCGACCGGCAAGGCTATTGCGTGTCCACATGGGCATCGGCGGGCAGGCGCAACTCGGTGCCGGCGGGGACGGCGTACATCGGATCATAACTGCGGTTGAGCTGATAGATTTCCGTCCAGCGATCGCCATTGCCTAGCGTGCGCCGCGCGATGTCGCGGATCATCTCGCCAGCGGCGCCGACCCGATAGGTTCGCGTCGAGGCCGTGGCCGTCAGCGCGCCCGTGGCGGTGGCCGTCGGCGCGGCTATGGCGCTGACCGCCGGCGCTGATGTAGCTGTCGCCGCGCCGTTAGCAGGCGGCGCTAACGTCACCGGCTGGCTTGCGCCGGGCGTCTCAATGGAAGCCGGATTGCGCAGCGGTGCTGGGTTATTGCTATCGGGAATGGATGCCGCATAGTACTTGCGCAGGATCTGCAGCGGCGGAATGTAGATGGGTTGGCCGGCCTGCAACAGCGGCGGATTCTGTTTGATCGCCTCGTTGGCCAGCGGGTGATTGCGATTGAAGAGCAACAGCGCCTGATCGTAAGCATCCGTCCGGTAGACGGCCTGACTGATGGAGCGGAAGGTTTCATTCGCCTTGCAGGTATAGGTGTCCTCATCGTAGCTCTCCACTTGCGGACTACCGCTGGAAGCTGCACTGGGCGTCAAGGCGGGCGCGACGATCGGGCTCACGGCGGGAAGCGGCGCTCCCAAAGGCGCACGCGTGCCTCGGGAAGAGTCTTCGTTGACGGTTTGGGGGCTTACAGGCGAGGAAGTTTCCTTGATGCTCTGATTCGCCGGGCCCATCACCGGTTGGTCCAGGCGCACGGGCTGCCCCGCCGCTTTGTCCTGCCCACTATTGTCCGGTTGCGTGGCGAGGGCGGGCCGGCCCGGTACAGGGCCGGATTGCGTGCCCGTCTGTTCCTGTGCCGAGCCGCTCGGCAACGGCTGAATGCCGACTAGGCCGCCGCGGATGCCATTGCCCTGGCCCGGAGAGGGAGCGACTGCGATTGTGTCCTTGCCGCTTTTGCCGTCGCCGCCAATTCCTTGCTGCGCGACGGAGCCGGCCGTAGCCTCTTTGCTTTTCGGCTCGGTGCTCGAACCAGGGACAGTCGTATCACTGCCAATCCCGGGCAAAGCCAGCGCTCCTGCTTCCGCAGCCCCGACGGCTGCTGTCGGAACCGGTACAGGCGCGACTGCGGCAATACTTTTGATCTGCAGCCTGGAGTTCTTGACCGCCTCGGGGCTTGTCTCCGGCTTTGCTTTTATCGCCGGCAACGGCGGCAATTCGATCGATGGTTTGTCGCCGGCAGCAATAGTGTTCGGCGCTGCATCCGCGGGACGCGCCGGTTGGGTTTGGCCGGCCAGCGTGGCGGCATCGGCGCTGGCGGCCGGCCGTAAACCCATGCCCTGAAGCGAGGTGGCCTTCTTTTTTTCGCGATCGGGCACCCAGTTGAGGATGGTCGCCTTGTCACTTTTCGCGGACGGCTCGGCGATCATGATCGTTGAAATAGCAGCCGGCGTGGGATGGACGGCGTTCGCTTTGTCCTTGTCGCCATCCGCGGTTGGAACCGTGTCCTCGATGGCCGTCCCTATGTCTTGCTTCTGCTCCGCGGAAGGAACCGTGTTCTTGGGGGGGAGCGGCGCGTCGGTCTTCGCGGCTAATGGAGACGGGCTGGTTTTTGCTCCAGGTAGAGCGCTGGCGCCGTCTTCACCTTTGAAAGCCGCCGGCCTGATCTTGCCTTCGGATTGATACTTGTCGCTTTTCGGTGACGCGGCATTGTTCTGGACAACCTTTGCCGGCGCGGACGATTCGGTCTGGCCCTCGGGAACGGGCTGGGGCTCAGCCGGCACCTCGGCGAGCGCGGTTTCGGCGGCGGCATCGGTATGACTCGCCTCACGGAGCTTGCTTACCAGCACGACGCCCACCAGGCACAGGAATGAACAGGACACCACCAACCCGGCCTTTGTTTCACGCGTCATCATTGGTCTCTCCTTGTCTCCAGCAGGCACGCGGCACGCAGTTTAGCGCTGCGGGCCCGCGGGTTATTGCGTAACTCCTCGTCGCCGGCTTGAACCGGCTTGGGCGTCAGCACCTTCCAGATTGCACGATCGCGGAAGGCTTGTTTCACGCGGCGGTCTTCTAGCGAATGAAAGCTGATGATCACCGCCTTGCCGCCCGGCTTCAGGCACCGGGGCAATGCCGCCAGAAAGCTTTCGAGTGCTCCCAGTTCATCGTTCACCGCGATCCGCAGAGCTTGAAACACACGGGTCGCGGGGTCGATGGGGTGCCGTTGGCCGCGCGGCCGGGGCACGCAACTGCGTACCAGCTCGGCGAGCTGGCCTGTCGTCTCGAGCGGCGTGCGCCGGCGCGTCTCCACGATCTTGCCCGCGATCCGCCGGCTGTAACGCTCCTCGCCGTAGTTCCAGAACAGGTCGGCCAGCGTTCGTTCGCTTAGCCGTTTCACCAGGGCGCTGGCCGGCTCTCCGTGCGTCGGATCCAAGCGCATGTCGAGCGGACCGTCTTGCTGGAAGCTGAAGCCGCGCTCGGCATAATCGATCTGGTCCGAGCAAACACCTAAATCAGCGAGTACGCCGTCAACCGCGTGGATGCCGCGTTCCTCCAACACCAGCGGCAGCTGCTCGAAGTTGGCCTGCACGAGCGTCACGGGCAAGTCCACCAGCCGCGGCTGGGCCAGGTGCAGCATGCTCAGGTCCCGGTCGAGACCGATCAGCCGGCCCAGAGGCCCCAGGCGTTCAGCGATCAGCCGGGCATGGCTGCCCGCGCCGACGGTGGCATCGACAATCGTCTGACCTTGCGAAGGTTCGAGGAAGTGCAGGACCTCGTCCGGCAGCGCGGGCTGGTGGCGCGGAACGCTTCGCTCTGCCTGGCCGCTCATGGGGCACGTGCGGTGTTTGGACTGGGTCGCGCTGGGGGCTCTTCCTCTATTCCGTTTCGTCGTTCGTAGGGCAGGTTTTTAACCTGCCATCCGTATTAGGCAGGTTAAAAACCTGCCCTACGAATTGCGTATCGGGGGTCAGGATTCCGGTCCTGACCAGATCGGCCAGGATTGGGATCCGGGCCTACGGGAAAACCACAAGTCTCCTTGCCGCGGGAACGACAAGGAGACCGTGGGGGAGAATGACGAACGGGCTGCCGGACAACCGCGCCTTTTTTGGGGGAGACACAGCGCGGTTTTTCCGCCGCCGGCCGGCGTCTGCTCACACCGGCCTGCTTGTTGTTCAGCCCCTCCGTCGGTGACAGCTACTTCGAGAACGCGCCCTCGGCGACGGCGTCGAAACGCGGCGCATTCTGGGTCAAATACTGCTGCCAGCGCTGGGCGTCCCACAGTTCCACATGGTTGCGAACGCCGATCAGGATCACCTCACGCTGCAGCGCGGCAAACTGGGCCAGGCGATCGGGAATCAGGATCCGGCCGCTGCGGTCCAGGTCCACCGCTTCGGTCTGGGCGTAGTAGAGCCGGCTAAACACGCGCGCCTCGGCATCCGCCGCCGGCGCCTGATCGAGCTTTGCCGACAGCTGCTCCAGCTCGGCTTGGGTAAACAGCCACAGGCATTGATCCGGCCCGGGCGAGACGAACAAGGTATTGGGCTCGCCCAGCTGCTCCCGTAACTTCCGAGGCATGCCGAGGCGTTTCTTGTCGTCAAGCGTGCGCGGGTGGGTTCCGGTCAGCAGCATGGCTTGTTTCGCTCGCTACACGGGGCAGCGAGAAGTCCGCTTTCCCACTCTCGCCCACTTTCACCCACAACCAACCACAACTATACTCAGCCGGCCTCCAGAATCAAGAGGGAACAGGGATTCGCTTGAGGCTCATGGCGATTCAACGCACCACAGCCGTTAGGGTTATGCCGGATCGGCAAGATGGGTGGATTCTAAGGATTTTGCGGTGATTCTACCCTGGAGCGACCATTGGCACGCCACAAAGTTAGCGGGTATACTCCCTCGCAAAAGATATGCGCGTACGGGGGTGCCACTTGAGCGATTTCGATAATCCCTGGAAAGAGGCCCTGGAGCTCTTCTTTCAGGCGTTCCTCGAATTCTTCTTCCCGCAAGTTTTGGCTGCTATTGATTGGTCGCGCGGTTACGAAAACCTGGATAAAGAACTCCAGCAGGTCGTCCGCGAAGCCGCCATCGGCCGGCGCTTTGCCGACAAGCTCTTCAAGGTGTGGTTAAAGGACGGCCAGGAGGCGTGGATTCTTATCCACGTCGAAGTACAGAGCCAACGCGATGACGAGTTCCCGGAGCGGATGTTCGTCTACCATTATCGGATTTATGACCGATACCGCCGACCGGTAATCAGCCTCGCCGTTCTCGGCGACGATGAAGCGAATTGGCGGCCGAATCAGTTCGGCTACAGCTTGTGCGGGTGTATAATAGGTATTGAATTTCCGGTGGTGAAGCTGCTGGACTACGGCAAAGACCTGGCCGGGCTTGAAACGATTCAAAACCCCTTCGCTTGCCTTGTCCTGGCGCATTTGAAGACACAAGAGACAAAGCAAGACGCAACGGCACGCCAGGGATGGAAAATACGCGTCATCAAGAGCTTGTACGGGCGCGGCTTCACGGCGGAGCAAATTCGCCCACTGTTCGCGGTGATCGATTGGATGATGGACCTGCCCGATGAACTGGCGACAAGATTACGCGAGGAACTGGCACTCTTCGAGGAGGAGAAGCAAATGAACTACGTCACCAGCATAGAACGCATGGGCATCAAGAAAGGCGAGGCGAAAGGCAAAGCCGACACGTTACTCCAGATCCTGAAAGGGCGGTACCAGGCGGACGTGCCGGATGACTTGGGTACAACCATTCAGGCGACCAACGATTTAGTCTTACTCGAGCGGTGGGTCGATTTGGCTTTGAAGGCGGCCTCCCTGGAGGATTTTCGCCATCAAGCCAGCATTTAGTCCGCTACGAATTCCCATGCTCCTTTCCTGGCTCAAACGCCAACGCCGGTCCAAACTTCTCTCCGAGCCGTTCCCGGAGTCGTGGCTCCCTTACCTACAAAAGAATGTGGCTCACTACGCGTACCTCTCCGAAGCCGAGAAGGCCAAGCTGCGTGATGATCTGCGCATTTTCATTGCCGAGAAGCGCTGGGAAGGCTGCGGCGGTCTGGAAATCATCGATGAGATGAAAGTGACCATCGCCGCCCAGGCTTGCCTGCTGGCCCTGAACCTGGAACCGGGCAACCATTACGCGCGGGTGTCCTCCATTCTCGTCTATCCGAGCCGCTTTTTGATTCCGAGCCGGTTCGATGGGACGGAGGCGATTTTTGACGGCGGCCAGGCGACCAGCGGACAAGCGGTTTATCGCGGACCTGTGATTCTGTCCTGGGAAGACGTGCTTGAAGAGGGACGTGATCCGCTTGGCGGGAGCAACGTCGTCTTTCATGAGTTCGCCCACCAACTTGACATGCTCGACGGCGGCGTGGACGGGACGCCCTTTCTAAAAAGTGAAAAGCAGCGCAAGAAGTGGCAAAGAGTGATGACCGGGGAATTTGACCGGCTTGTCGCCGCCTCAAAGAGGGGCGAGGCAACGCTGCTCGATAAGTACGGCGCCAGGAACGAAGGCGAGTTCTTCGCCGTGGCCACCGAGTGCTTCTTCAACTGGCCTGCCCAGATGCAGCGTTGGCATCCGCGGCTGTACGATCTGCTGCGCGGCTACTATCGGCAAGACCCGGCAACCCGGGTTCCGGCGGTCCACTCCTAGCCGAATTGGTCATTTAGTCACTCGTCATTGATCATTCGCGTTCCGCGAATGACCAATGATGAATGACCAATGACCCTGAACGAACGACGAGGCCACGGACGTGCGCCGCCAGTCTGCGGTTCTGCGATCACCCAACGTTTGAAGAAAAAAGCCGCATTGCCAATACCCGTGTGGTATTCTGGTCATCCGAGACGCTTCCTACCATCGGAGAGCTCATCCATGCTTCCTGCTGCCTTGCTTTCACTCCTCTGTTTATTGCCTGCCGCGGATGCACCGGTTGATGCAGACTATGTCATCCATGGGGCCACGCTCCACGACGGCACCGGCAATCCAGGGCAAATCGGCGACCTCGCCATCAAGGGCGAGCACATTGTCGCCATCGGCAAGTTCACGACGGCCGACAAGCCGCGCATACTGGATGGCAAAAGCCTGATCGTGGCGCCCGGCTTTATCGATCTGCACACGCACTGCGATTCAGGTAGCCCAGCCATCACGCAGCCGGCCGGCCGAGCGAACCTTTGTTATCTCATGCAGGGCGTCACGACCGTGGTCACCGGTAACTGCGGCAGCGGCCCGCTTGATGTGGCCGCCTTCTACAGGAGTCTGGACAAGGGCCGGATCGGCACCAACGTCATTCATCAGGTGCCGCACAACGCTCTGCGCGCCAAGGTCATGGGCAATGCTAACCGCACGCCTACGCCGGCTGAGCTGAAACGCATGGAAGCGCTGGTTGACAAAGGGATGAAGGACGGCGCCTGGGGCCTCTCGACGGGGCTTTATTACAATCCAGGCACGTATGCTCAGAAAGAAGAGCTCATTGCCCTGGCCCGCGTGGCGGCCAAGCATAGCGGATTCTATGCCAGCCACATTCGTGACGAAGGCACGGGCGTGCTTGCCTCCATCGATGAAGCGATTACCATCGGTCGCGAGGCAGGGTTGCCGGCGCACATCTCGCACCTCAAGGCCTTCGGCCCCAAGACGTGGGGGAAATCCGCGGAAGAAATTGCCCTCATCAATCAGGCGCGGAGCGACGGGCAAGTCGTGACCGCTGATCAATATCCCTATCGGGCCAGCAGCACCCAGTTGACGCCCGAGCTGGTGCCGCCGCAATTTCGCGAAGGCGGCGAAATGGACTTCCTCGCGCGGCTCAATGACGCCGAGCAGGGCCCGCGCATTCGGCAAGCGATCCAGGAACGCATCAAGGATCTGAACGCCGGCTCGGCAATCCGCATCGCACGCTATGCGGCCCAACCGCGCTGGCAAGGCATGACCCTGGAGAGCATCGCGGCGCAGCAGAAAGCCAGCGTACTGGACGTCGTGCTGGAAATCATCCTCCACGGCGGCGCCCAGATTGTCGATTTCAGCATGAAGGAGGAAGATGTTCGCCTGATCATGAAACAGCCCTTCGTCGCCACGGCGAGTGACGGCACGTCTCAGGATCCGCACAGCGTTTCGATGCCGCATCCACGCAGTTATGGCTGCTTCGCGCGCAAGATCGGCCGCTACGCCATCGAAGACCAGATCCTAACTCTGGAGCAAGCGATCCGCAGCGCCAGCGGTTTGCCCGCGGATATTCTGAGGCTGCCCAAACGCGGCTATCTCAAGCCAGGATACTACGCCGATGTGGTCGTCTTCGATCCGCGAACATTTCGCGACAAGGCAACTTTTGAAAAGCCACACCAGTATGCGGCTGGTGTGCGCTATCTGTTCGTCAATGGGACTCTCACCATCGCGGAAGGCGACTACAACAATTCCCTCGCAGGCAAAGCTTTACGCCACAAGAGTAACGAAAGAGCAGCGAAGTGACGAAGAAGAAAGATGCCATTAAGGCAAAAGCTCATGAAAATCGTCTGGTATAAGATCGCGAATTTGGGCAAAATAGGAAACACGGCCCGCGCACTTTCTATTTAGGCCAGACATGCCCGACGCAACCTTGACTCCCCAGCGCCAACTGAACGATCGCGAACTGCTGCGCCACGTCAACGCGCTGCGGAAACTGGACAACCTTCACAACTGGCTTTACATCGCCCGCGAATACCTCTTCCTCGCTACAGTGATTGGCTTAACCATCGCGTTCTACTCTTACCGGCCGGTGTGGGAACTGGCCTGGGCCTGGAATATTCCCGTCACCTTGCTGGCGATTGTCCTGATCGGCGCCGGGCAGCATCGGCTCACGAACATTGGGCATGAAGCCAGCCACTACATGCTCTTCCGCAACCGTCTGCTCAATGAGCTCGCATCCGATTGGTTCGCCATGTTCGCGGTGTGGAGCACGACGCATCACTATCGCTTGCAGCACCTGGCTCACCATCAGTTTCCCAACGATCCGGAGCGCGACCCGGATGTCATGCAGATGACGGTCAGCGGCCACCGCTACCGTTTTCCGATGCCCAAGTTGCGCTTCCTGTGGGAGTGCGTTCTCAAGCCGGTTCTCTGGCTGCCCAGCCTGGTGCGCTATGTCCGCAGCCGGGCCAGGTTCGCCGCCATGGGTAGCAAGACCGGTCCCTATGCCGTCAAGAGACCGGTGTCCCGGCTCCTGATTCCTGTCGGTCTCGGCTATTTGGCTTCCCTGGCGGGGTTGCTTACAGCCTGTGTCATTTGGGAAAAGCCGCTGCTCCTTGTCCTCCCGGTAGTCATGCTGACCGCGATTCTGCTCTTCTACGCGCTCATCCCGGGGCGGATGTATTCGGAGGCCACCATCAAACCGGACGTGCCGATGCGCTGGCTGACGATGATGCGCATGGCGTACTTCACGCTGCTTTTCACGGCGCTGGCCTGGGTAAGCTACTGGACAGGCAAGCCGTGGGGCCTCTACTACATTGTCCTTTGGCTGGCACCGCTGGGGACAACGTTCGGTTTCTTCATGCTGCTGCGCCAGATCGTGCAGCACGGCAACGCCGACCAGGGGCGCTTCAGCAACACCCGCATTTTCCATGTCGGCCGGCTGATCCGCTTCGCCGTCTTCCCCTGGGGCATGGACTATCATCTGCCGCATCACCTCTTTCCGATGGTGCCGCACTATCGCTTGCGGCAACTGCACGCCTTGCTGTCCGAAACGGACGAATATTGTCAAAAGGCCACGCTGGTGGACGGCTACTTTTTGCCGCGCGAACGACCGCCGCAACATCCCACCGTGCTTGATCTGATGGCGAGTCCAACGATCAAGAATTAACTTTCACTAGCTGGCTTGTAGAATAGGCGTGCGGTTTTTTGTTTTCGACTGCACTATAAAACAAGTCAGGAGAATGACGTGGGTTATAACCGATCCGGCGTAAAGTTTGCCGCGCGCTTGAAAAGACGTCGCCGCGAGGCAATGCGCCTGGCGAGCAAGACGGAAGCAGCCAGCCCCGCTCCTGCGCCGACTAAACCTGTTGCGGCCCCGAAGAAGTCCGCCAAGTCCTAACCCAATAACCAGGGCAGGACAAATCTCCATTCGCTTGGCTTCGTCCGGAGGTCTCTCATGTACCGACGACTGGCGCTTGCGCCTGGTCCCTTTCTGTTTCTGTTCCTGCTGGCCGGCGCCGCACATGCCGGCGCCGATCCGCTCCAGGGCCTCGACGAATACATCAACAAAGCCATCAAGGAATGGGATGTTCCGGGACTGGCCCTGGCGATCGTCAAGGACGACAAGATCGTGTTCAGCAAAGGCTACGGCGTGCGCAAGCTTGGCGAGACAACGCCCATCGACCAGGATACGCTCTTCGCCATCGGCTCGGCCAGCAAGGCGTTCACGGCAGCAGCGCTGGGCATGCTCGTGGACGAAGGCAAGATCAAGTGGGACGACCCGGCCGCCAAGTACCTGCCCAGCTTGCAGCTTTACGATCCTTATGTCAGCCACGAGATCACCATTCGCGACTTGCTCAGCCACCGCAGCGGACTGGATCGCAATGAGCTGGTCTGGTACGGCTCCAGCAATAACCGGGAGGAGATCCTGCGCCGGCTGCGCTACATCAAGCCCGGTTCCAGTTTCCGCAGCAAGTTCGGCTATCAGAACGTCATGTATCTGGCCGCGGGACAGATCATCCCGGCGGTCGCCAAAACCAGTTGGGACGAGTTCGTGCAGGAGAAAATCTTCAAGCCCCTCAACATGACCGGCAGTCTGACCAGTACCCGGCCGCTCGTGGCAGCCCCGGACGTGGCCGCGCCGCATCAGAAGATCGAAGACAAGGTGCAGGTGATCCCCTGGCGGAATATCGATAACATCGGCCCCGCCGGCTCCATCAACTCGAACGTGCGCGACATGGCGCAGTGGCTGCGCTTGCAACTGGGCGAAGGGGTGTACGAGAAAAAGCGCCTGCTCAGCTCCGGCGTGTTGCAGCAGATGCACGCGCCGCAGACCGTCGTTCCCCTGGAAGGCATAACCGCCAAGCTGAACCCGAACGCCCATTTCATGTGCTACGGACTCGGCTGGTTCCTGCAGGACTATCGCGGCCGCAAGCTCATCCAGCACGGCGGCAACATCGACGGCATGAGCGCCATGGTCGCCCTGCTGCCGGAGGAGAAGGTCGGGCTGGTCATCCTCACGAATCTGAACGGCAATCAGCTGCCCCAGGCGCTGGTGTACCGCATTTTCGATGCTTACCTGCAAGTCCCGCCGCGCGATTGGAGCGCGGAGCTGTCGAAAACCATGAAGGGGATTGAGGAGTTGTCCAAAAAGGCGTTGAAGAAGCAGGAGGAAGAACGCGTCAAGGACACGAAGCCGTCTTTACCGCTGGACCGCTACGCGGGCACATACAAGGATGACGTCTTTGGCGAACTCAAGATCGTGCTGAACAAGGACAGGTTGCTGGCCCGCCTGGGACCGATCACGGCGGACCTGGAGCACTGGCATTACGACACGTTTCGGGCGACGCCGCGCGAGCGCTCGCTCCCGAAAATGATGATGAGCTTTGCCCTCGACGCCCGCGGCAAGGTGGAGCAGCTCAAGACCACCGGACTGGGCAGCGAACTGGTGCTGAAACGCGCGGCCGACGCCGCCCTAGCGCCGGCCATCGTCATGAAGGAAGAGGAGCTGCGCAAGTTCGCCGGCAAATACGAGCTCAAGAACCCGCCGCTGGAAATCAGCCTGGAGATGATCGACGGCAAATTGAAAGCCGTTCTCCCCGGGCAGCCGGTCGCCACGCTGGTGCCGATCAAGGAGACGCGCTTCCGCGTGGACGGCTCGCCGGCGGATATCTTCGTGCAATTTGAACTGGCCGACGGCAAGGTCAAGAGTTTGAACCTGGAGCAGCCGAACAGCCCGGGCGTAACCTTGCTGCCCAAAAAGTAAACCGCTTGCGGACTTGGACGCACGCACATGCCTTAGAGACTCAAGGCAGGTCGATCTGCACTTCATTGCCGACTAGCTGCACCTTGAACGCCATTACGCCGCTGCTCGCCGGCGGGCTGAGGACGGCGCCGGTACTCAGGTCAAAGCTCGCGCCGTGCCACGGGCAAATGACTGTCGTTCCGTCGCATTCGCCCTCCGACAGCGGCGCTCCCCGGTGCGGGCAGGTGTCCTCGATCGCGTAGATATTACCGCCTAGATTGAAGAGCGCCAGCTTCCGTCCGTTGACGACCACGGCCTTTGCCGCGCCGGCTGGCAATTCTTCGATCGTGGCCACTTTAGTAAACGCCATGAAATAATCCTCGCAGCGATGCTATTTGCGGATGAACCCCCGCTATTGTGCGGTGACTGGGCACGCCCGGCAACACTTTCGTCCGGCAAATTAGCAGCCGGTTGAAAAAGAGGACAGGATTTTTGCCGGGCCTCCGAAACATGGTAGATTCTTGTTACTTTTTTTCAACGGGCTGTTAGCCAACGAGCGTTTCCTGTACTAGACTTGGTTGGGTCAAGGTCCTATCCACACTTTCTTCGTGGATCGCCACCAGGGAACTATTCGGGTTGCAGGCCGCCCCCGGGTGCCGGGCGTATGTTGCCTTCTTACCCATAAGTCCTCGCTCGCGTATCGCTTCGGTTGAGAGGAGAATGCCGATGGATGTAAAATTACTGAGTAAACTTTTCGGGCATGAACAGCGCTGGCATGGTCCCTGCACCGTGGTTGTCGACGCCGACGCTAGTGTGTGTGCCATCGGCGCGGACAGCATTGGCTCCAGCGCAACCAAATCTTATGCGCCGCGCCTGGTGAGCGGACGCATCGCCGCGGATGCGGCTTGCTTCCTGCTCGAGGGCAGCGCCCTGCTGACCATTCAGCAGCAGAAAATTCGCCAGGGGCCGAACGAGGAGATCGTCAAACAATCCCTGACGGTCATTGATGCGAGCCACATTATTGCCGTGGAATTCCAGGACACGTCTCACCTGAGCGCGTTCGGGCTCGGAGCGCCGACGCTGCGAACTGGCGGCAGTCAGAGCGGCTTGAGCCTGCGCTCCAATATTTAGGCGCCGGACAATAAGCTCGAAGATAGCCCGAAACCCGGTTTCTTGAAGAAACCGGGTTTCTTATTGCCGTTTTCCCACCTGGCATAGCCGTTCAGGTCACACCCCCCTTCTCAGCAAAAGCGCCGCATTCACTCCTTTCCGGCACTCCCCCTGGCCGATCTTTCAAAAGAGGAAACCTCCCAAACCATGTTTCCAGGGAGCCAGCCATGCGCAGCCAGGTTCTCCGTCTTTGGCGGGCGTGTCGAAATCCCCAACCGCAGGCCCAGCGCCTTGCCGGCAGCCGGCCTGGCCTGGAAACACTGGAAGATCGTTGCGTCCCCAGCGCAGCGGCCAACCAACACTTTGTGGAAAACCTGTACCAGACCTTGCTCGGCCGGCCCGCGGATCACTCCGGTTTGCTGACCTGGACGACGCAACTGAATAACGGCATCAGCCGCACGGAAGTGGTGCAGCAGATCGAGCAGAACGATGAATATAAGGGGCAAATAATCGCCGGGCTTTATGCCAGGCTGCTGAACCGGGCGCTCGATCCTTCGGGCTTGCAGCACTGGACAGCATATCTGGACGCGGGCCATAGCGCGGATCAGCTTGAGGCACAGATCCTTGGTTCGAGCGAATATTTCGCCCGGCGTGGCGGCAACAATAACGCCGGCTGGCTGCAGGCCTTGTCCACCGACCTGCTCGGCCACGGCCTCGATGCAGCCAGCGCCCAAAGCTGGAGCATGTTACTGACCCAGGGCTTCCCCCGCAACAAGATCGCGGCCAGCATCCAGGCCACCCCACAAGCGGAACAGTTCGAGGTCTCCGTGCTCTACAATCAACTGTTGCAGCGCAACGCGGACGCCAACGGACTCGCCCACTTTACGACCGAGCTGGAGCAGGGCGCAACGCGCGAGCAGGTGACAGCCCAGATTCTGGGGTCCGATGAGTATTTCAGTCGTTTCTGAACCACAGCTTAAATCCTGTACAGCCTCTTGTACTTGGTCTGAAGCATCTTCACCAGCGGCTGCGGATCGGGCAGCGCTCCGGTCACGTGTTTGATGAGCTCGGCGGCTCGATAGCGCGAGCCGTGTCGATGGATCTTGACCCGCAGCCAGTCGAGAAAGGGCCCGAATTGTCCGCGGGCAAAGGCTTCGTCCAGATCGCCAAGTTCTTCTGCTGCCCGCGCGTAGAACTGCGCGGCATAAACATTTCCCAGCGTGTAGGTAGGAAAATAGCCGACCAGCCCCGCTCCCCAATGACCGTCCTGCAAGCAGCCTTCGGCATCGTTTTCCGGCGTCACCCCCAGGTAGTAGCGGCTCTTCTCGTTCCAGGCGTCGGGCACGTCCACCGCCTTGAGCTCGCCATCGAGGAGCGCGCGTTCCAGCTCAAAACGCACGAGGATGTGCAGATTGTAAGTCACCTCGTCCGCCTGCACGCGATTCAAGGACGCCTCGACGTGATTGACCGCGAAATGAAATTCGTCCAGTGCGAAATCCTCCAGAATCGGTCCGAACGTCCGGCGGGCGCGCGGGAAGAAATGCTGCCAGAAGGCGTAACTGCGACCCACTGTGTTTTCCCACAGCCGCGATTGTGACTCATGCAATCCCAGCGACGCAGCCTCGCCCATGGGCGTGCCGTGGTGCGCCGCGTCGAGACCCTGCTCGTACAGGCCGTGGCCGACCTCGTGCAGGATGCCAAAGAAGCCGTCGTTGAAGCAATGGGCGCTGTAGCGCGTGGTGATGCGGCAGTCGCCGGGGCCGATGGTCGCAAAGAACGGATGCGTCGTCGTGTCGAGCCGGCCGCTCTGAAAATCAAACCCCAGGGCGCTGGCTACCTGCTCACCAAATTGGCGCTGGCGTTCAAGCGGGTAGTCACGATGCAGAACGGCAACATCCGGCTTGCGACCGGCATAAGTAATGGCGGCGACCAGCGGCACCAGCTCGCGGCGCAGCACTTCAAAGAGGCCGGCGAGCGCCCGGCTTCTCGCATCCGGCTCGTACTCATCGAGCAAGGCGTCATAAGGGCAGTCCTCGTAGCCGATTGCCTCGGCTTGACGGCGCTTCAGCGCGATGATCTTCTCCAGCCACGGCCGGAACCGGGAGAAAGTCGCCTTCTCGCGTGCAACTACCCATTCCTGCTGCGCCAGCGAGACAATACGGGCTAATTCCTCGACCAGCCGCCGCGGCAGCCGGGTCAGCCGGTTGTAGCTCCGGCGTAGCTCACGAACGTTGACGGCAGTCGCCGAGAGGGGATCTTGAGTGAGTGCGGAACCTTCCAACTCCGCGAGCAATTCGCTGATCCGCGGATGGGTAACGCGCTCATGGTGCAGGCCCGCCAGGAGCGCCTGCTGCTCGCCGCGATGGGCAGCGCCGGCGCGAGGCATGTAGGTTTCTTCATCCCAGGCCAGCAGCGTCGCACAGGAGTCGAGAAGCGAGCTTTCGCGTGCTCGTCGAATCAGTTCGTCATAGGCTGCCTGGGCTCGCATGATTCCTCGTCACGGGCGTCATTGCCGGCTGTGCTGCGCTACCATTTTATGCATTCATGGGCCGGGAAAGGCTGTCTAAACAGGATTACTCGGCAGTTGCCGTAGTAAGCGAAACCTGCCATAGTACCAGCTGACAGCCACCTCGAAGGCGCCCGTGAGGATCGCCACAGTTATGTTGACGCCGGCTGAAGAACTGGGACTGAGCGGCCTGAGCCTGGCCAGCCGCGTCCGCAAGGCGTTTTACCGCATCCCCGAAGCGGCGCTCATTGAAATGATGGAGCGCATCGCCCAGGAGTCAACGCGCCGTCACCTCATTTACCTCCGCGATGGAACCCTGGACACGATTCGCGTGCTGCCTTGCCCCCTCACCGTGCTGCCGGACCAACTGACCTACATCCACTCTGTTTCACTGACCATTCACAATGCACTCAAACGTTTTCCCGACCTCTACCAGGAAGATGCGCGCGTGCGTGAAGTTCTGCAAATCCCGGCCGCGGAGGAAGAGCTTCTGTGGCAGTGCAGGTGTCCCACCCAGCGCGAGAATGATCCCGTCTTCGGCCGCCTGGATGCGATGGTCGATTTCATCAGCCCCATGTGGAAGGCCACGCTGAAGTTCGTGGAGCCGAACCTGAGCGGCATCGGCGGACTGCATCTCGTGCCGACCACTGAGGAGATCATTTACGACGTCGTCGTGCCCGTCTTGCACGCCCACGATCCGCAACTCCATCTGGAGCGCTGCCAGGACATCCGCGAACTGCTCATGCAAGAAGTCCTGGACCACCTGGAGGCCATCGGCAGGCAAGCACGCAACCTCTGCTTTGTCGAGCCGAAGTACGCCGGCAGCGGACCTGACGAGCAAGAAGAGCTGGCGCGCTATTTCCGCGATCGTCATGGCTTGCGTGTCGTGCACGCCGACCCCACGGAGCTAGCCCTGTCCGGAGAGGAAGTGATCTACGATGGCCAGGTCGTGGACCTTGCCTACCGCGATTATCCCGTCGCCGATCTGCTGGAACTGCAAAAGCTGGGCAAGGACATCGAGCCGATGCGGCGGCTCTTCAAGCAGAACCGCATGATCTCTTCAATCACCGCGGAATTTGACCAGAAAAGCTGTTGGGAAGTCCTGACCGATCCGGACCTGACCGAGCACTATTTCAGTGCCGACGAACGCCAGGTCTTCCAGCGACACATCCTGTGGACGCGCATTCTCTCCGATAGGAAGACGCTTTTTCCGGAGGGCCAGGCCGGCGACCTGCTCGAGTTCGTACGCCGGGAACAGGAAAGCCTGGTGCTCAAGCCGAACCGCTCCTTCGGCGGCCAGGGCATTGTCCTGGGCCATCAGATGACTCGTGCGGAATGGGAGACGGCCGTGGAGAATGCCCTGCATGACAAGGATCGCTGGGTGATCCAGCAACTGGCCAGCATTCCGGTAAGCGAGTTCACGGTGCTCGGGCCGGACGGCAAGGTGCACGTCGAGCCGTTTTACACGGTGATGGGTTTTGCGCCGACCAAGTACGGGCTGGCGGTGCTGGCGCGGGCTTCACAAAAGCAAGTCGTGAACGTCGCGCAGCGCGGCGGGATGTGTGCCGTCATGGCCGGACGGCCGCCTGGACGGCTGGCAAGATTATGACGTGAGATTTCAGCCTGCGCTCTGCGCGGCCGTAGGCTGGTTGTCAATGTAATGCCGGACAGCGGCCAATAGCTGCTGGTCTTCGATTTCCCAACTACTAACATCGGCCCAGCCAGCCGCGTTTTCCACTAGTTGGCCGAAACGCCAATTGGGAAAATGCTCGCCCAGTTCCGCCAGAGCGGACAACAATTTCGTACGCGTTGTTTCAGTCATGCGACGGTGTCTCCCACAGTTGGGAACCGCGCTACATCAAGGCGCGGCAAATCCTGAATGACTTCCACCCTAACTTTCTGCCCTGGAAGTAACTTGGCGACTCGCGTGGCTCGAGTTACGCCATCGTTTATCCGCAACTTTCCTTCCTTGCCCCGAACGACCTGAAGAGGCGGCATTCCATCTATCGAACTTCCGAATCGGGAAATCTGCCGAGCCAATTTGCCCGGGTCGGATCCTTGAGAACGACTAGCTTACTCTTCGGTGAGAGGACGGACAACGGCAGCAAGCGAAGACGTTTTTACCGGATGTCGTGCACCGGTACCTTCAGCTTCAATTCCCTGCCTGCTCGTAGCACTGTCACACTGAGTTCATCGCCCAGCGCCTTGTTGCGCGCCACGTAGGCCAAGAACTCGCTCTCCGTCAGCCGGCTGCGTTGGCCGTCCACCTCGACGATCACGTCCTTCTTGTTGAGGCCTGAGTTCTTGATCTCGATGCCGACGAAGTCAACTATTAGCGCTAGCGCATCGCCGGACAGCCCCAAACGCTTCCGGTCAGCCAGGGACAAATCCGTGCTGTTGAAGCGGGTAACAGCCCAGCCGCAGGTCGAGTCGCGCCAAGAAAAATCGCCCTGCCGCCTCCACCCTGACGCAACCGCCAGATTGAGCTCCATCTCTTTACTTTCCCGTTCGATCAGGGCTCTTACTTGACCCGGTTCTTTCGCCTGGTGAAGAACCCACTGCACATCCGCAATGGAAATAATCGGTTGTCCTTCCAGCTGAAGGATTTTGTCGCCGGCACGAAAGCCGGCTCTGTCGGCCGGGGAACCTGCAGTCACCGTTTTGACGGTTGCTCTCTCCGCGGAATCAAGCTTGAGTCCTAGCTGGTCGGGCATGGGATACGACCACAGCTCTTTGTCAAGGATCGGCTGTTTGGCGGCCCGCACGTCATTCACTTCCGCGGCGTGAACCTGGTGACAATGAATGCACTTGTTGTTATGGCGCGGGCCTCCCGGCGCCACGGTTGCGCTGAAACGACGGAGCGATGGATAGCGTTCGGGAGCTGCGAATGTCGGCGCGGGCCCGGTTTTGCCGGCCAGCGATTGCTTGTTGGCAGAGTAACATTTATGCAATTCCAGGGCGCCTTCCATCGCCTTCCGGAGACCCTCGATCGAAACATCTTGCATCGCGTCCTTGTTGGAGCGCGAGCCGTAGCGTCCGTAAATCGTTCGGTCCGCGTTCAGGAAGAAGAGCGCCCACGTTTGGTCGTAGTCAAACTGAAAGAGAGAGAGGTCCATGCCGTTCGCCTGAACGATGCGCACGCACACGAACTGATCGAGCAACTTCGCCAGCGGCGGGTCACGACGAGCAACCTGCTCGTCCAGCTTTTTGCAGTGCAGTCAGGGAACGCAGCGGAAGACGACGAGAAGCGGTTTGCCGGCTTTCCGGGCTTGGGCGAAGCCGGCATTCAAATCGTTGTATATCCAGGAGCCTTTTACCGCCAAATCGCCGAGGCTGTACTGAAGCGGGTCCAGTTTCGTCTGAGCCGATATGGGGGCGCTTAGCAGCATGACAAGGATGCCAGTGATCCAAGAGGCCCTGATCCATTTTCCGTCCGCCACGAATGACCTCCCCAGTGACAGGTTGAAAACCTATCCTACGAAAGGAAAAAAATCTGGCAGTCCCGGCTCGTCTTGTGACACTATAGTCTAGCTGAACTGTGGGCACCTGGAGGAGTCATGAATGGCCGACAGGCATTTACAAACGCTCGTCCGGCATATCCGGCACATGGCCGGCGATGTGTCGGACGCCCAGCCTAGCGACCAGGTGCTGCTGAATCGCTTTCTCGCGCAGCGTGATGAAGCGGCGTTTGCGGTCCTGGTGGAGCGGCACGGGCCGATGGTTCGCGGCGTGTGCCGGCGCCTGCTGGGGAAGTCGCCCGAGGTCGATGACGCCTTCCAGGCGACTTTTCTCATCTTGATTTGCAAGGCACGCTCCATTCGGAAGGCCGAATCACTGGCCAGTTGGCTTCATGGCGTGGCTCATCGGGTTGCCCTGGGAATCAGGACTGGCCTTGGCCGCCGCCGCGCGCTCGAACGGCAGTCAACGCAGCCGACCCCGCACGACCCCGGGCTGGAAGCCGCCTGGCGGGAGTTATGTACGCTGCTTGACGAGGAAGTCCAACGCCTGGCGCAGCGCTACCGGGCGCCGCTGGTGCTGTGTTACCTCGAGGGCCAGACCCGCGACCAGGCAGCGCGTCAGCTTGGCTGGTCCTTGCGAACGCTGGATCGACGCCTCACACGCGGCCGGGAGCTGCTCCGCCTGCGCTTGTTGCGCAAAGGATTAACGCTGTCCGCGGGACTCTTGGCCGGGGCTCTCGGCGAACAGGCCGCCTGTGCCGCCGTCCCGGTCACGCTTCTCGACACGACACGCAAAGCCGCGACGCTGGTCGCGGCGGGGAAACGAGTGGCTGCCGCGGCCTCGAGCCGGGTAGCCGTTCTGGTACAAGAAGGAATGCGCGCCATGTTGTGGACCAAACTGCAAACAGCAACCGTCCTTGTGGTCGTGGTAGCGGGAATGGCCGGCACGGGAGTATTTCTCTCGGCAGGCGGAACACCAGGGCAGGATAAGGCTATAGGGCAAAAGACCGAGCAAGAAAGCGCCACGCCGGGGTTAGCTGCTGCCGCCGATTTCGACCAGGGCGTTGTTCAGACTGCCAGGCGGTCCGGGGACCAGCGCGATTTCGCCAAAGAGCGGATGCTCAGCGTGAATAATCTCAAGCAACTGGGCCTGGCCATGCACAATTTTCATGACACCTTCGGTTATTTTCCGCCCCCGGCCATTTACGAAGGGCAGCAGGGAAAGCTGGGAAGTGGAGGGCGCGTAGGCGGCCTCGGAGCGCCTGGCGCAGGCCCAGCAGGTGTTGGCGGAATGGAGATGAACGTCCTGGCCATGGGCATGGTCGCGCCTCCTGGCTCTACAGGCAAAGCCCTACTCAGTTGGCGCGTGGCTCTATTACCGTTCCTGGAGCAAGATGCACTGTTCAAGGAATTTCACCTCAATGAGCCCTGGGATAGCCCACACAATAAGAAACTCCTGGCCAAGATGCCGAAAGTCTATGGGCCAATTGCCGGAAAAGGACAACCCGATTCCACTTACTATCAGGTCTTCGTCGGTCCAGGCGCGGTGTTTGAGAAGCGTCGCGCGGCGCGCATGCCCGACATTACCGACGGCACAGCGAACACCATCATGATCGTTGAGGCAGGCCGGCCGGTGCCGTGGACCAAGCCGGAGGACTTGCCGTTTGACCAGGACGAGCCCTTGCCGGAGCTCGGCGGAATTTTCAGCGCTGGCTTCAACGCACTGTTCTGCGACGGTTCCGTGCATTGGATCCCACGAAGTGCTGAGGAAGACTTGCTTCGCGCTGCCATCACGCGCGCACGCGGTGAAGTGATGGACGACCGCCTGTTTGGGCCGCGGGCGGGCGGCGGTGACGCCTCCTCAACCCGCCATGCTGGTGACGACGCCCGCAAAGAGAACCAGCAGCTAAAGCAGGAATATCAGCAGCTGCAAGAAGCCATCAAGCAGTTGAAGGCCGAGGTTGACAGAGCTGCCGCCAAAGATGAGGAAGAAAAACGTCTCCGGGAGGAGAATCACCGGCTTGCTGAGGACATTCAAAAACTTAAGGACTCCGCCCGGTACTTGACGGAGCAACTCCAGCAACTGAAACGAGGCTCGGACGGCGCGCCCGATAGGAAAAAGCACTAACCGCCGCCCACGCCTTCGCCGCCTGGTTTGCGAACGAACGGCTCGCCTTGGTAATCCATGGTGGGATGCGGCGGCAGACCTCTGTCCGGCGCCAGTAAACCGTCCTTGCTGTCTTTGCCTGCATGAGCGTCGCGTCGGAAATTCTGCCCGGCGGAAGTCGGCAAGAAATAACCGCGCACGGACCGGAAGAAGGAAACCATCTTGCCGGCCACGGGCGCCCTTCGCTCGGGGCTACTGGGCGATTCGCTCGACTCCCGCTCCAGAAAGGCCGCCATCACGTTTCGCCGGCGCAAGACGATCAAGGACAGGATGCCGAACGGCAGACCCAGGAGCCAGAAGGCGCCGGACCACGGAATCATCGCCAGGATGGCAGCCGTCACCGCCAGGGAGTAGGAATGCAGTTTCATCATCCTCATGGCGCCGACGATCAACACCAGGCCCGCGGACATGACCGGCACGGCCAGCAAAAGCCAGAAACCAACCACGGAAAATCCGAGGCTGGCGATGAGGACAATGGCCGCGATCAGGGGACCGACACAGGCTAGAATTCCGGTCACCAGCAGGCCGGCGGCCGGCGCCACGACCTCGATGCTGGCCTTCTCCAAATCGGACTTCTGCGCGAATAAGTCATCGCCGCCAGCGGACTGACTGTCGATAATGCTTTTGACGAGCTGCCTGGCCGCCTCGCGGTCCTCACGATGGACCAGCAACCGGCCTCTGCCCAGATGACCGACCGGCAGCTCGGCCAGCGTTCGAAAACGTGTGGCCTTGATGTTGAGCTCCAGATGGCCGAAACGCTTCTTCAAGGACATGGACGCGATATCCGTGAGGGGAATGCGCAGCTCCTTCAACTCTGCCTTTTGAAAAAGCCCGGACTCCGCAAACTCCAGGATCAAGGTGTCCTGATCGCGGTAGATATCGCCCCGCGCCTGACCGCCGAACCAGGTCGTTCGGGGAATCGTGAAACGAATGTTCGGCCACTGGTCCTTGGCCCGCGGTGCACGTGGGCGATTTTGTTCGTTTCCTGCCGGTTGCGCCGCCGCGCCTCCGGCCATCACGCTCTCCACTTCCCTCTTCAATCCCACGGCATCCTGAAAACGGTGTTCGGGCTCTCGGGCCAAGGCGCGCAGCACCACGGCATCAAGCCGCACATCGACGCGCGCCTTGTGCGAGGGCGGCGCGAAACGGCCGAGCGGTAGCTCCCCGGTCAGCATCTCGTAGAACACCACGCCCAGGGAGTAGAGGTCCGCGCGATGATCGACCACGTGGGAGCGCCTCACCTGCTCGGGGGCCATGTAGTACAGCGTTCCCATCACCTCGTGGGAGCCCGTGAGCGTGAGGTAAGTCGGCGTCAGGCCGACAATTTTCGCCAGGCCAAAGTCCGCGATCTTCACACGGCCCCTCTTATCGAGCAGGATGTTCTCCGGCTTGATATCCCGATGCACGATGCCCTCGTCGTGGGCATACTGCAAGGCGTCGCAAACCTGCGGCACAATCTTGAGCGCCAGCGCCGCGGGCAGTTCATTCGCCTCCAGAAGCTGGCGCACGTTCTTGCCGTCCACGAACTCCATGCTGAAGTAAAAGAGACCCTCCGCTTCTCCGAAGTCGTAGATCGTGACAATATTCGGGTGGTTCAGACGGGCCAGCGAGCGCGCCTCGCGCATGAAGCGCTCGGCAAAAGCCGGGTCTCGCGCCACTTCCGGAGGCAGGATCTTCACGGCGATCAGCCGGTCCAGCTTCGGCTGCCGCGCCTTGTACACGGCGCCCATGCCGCCCTGTCCGAGCAGTTCCAGAATTTCCAATTGCGGAAAATGTCTGGCCAGTTCGCCGGGTGGCGGCGGAATGAACACGCGCGCCGGCGAGCGCCCCGGCTCCTGATCCGGGCTCGGGCCGGGTCCCGCCAGCGCCTGCTGCAAGAGGCATTCCGGGCATAGCCCTTCGGGCGCATCAGACGTCAGCTCACTCTTGCAGCGGGGACAATGATTCATTGCGACCATGACTTTTTCTCCGCCTACCGATTTCCGACTCGGCATCTACTTACGGATAGCAGCGCAAAGGTTACACTGCTTTTAGGTTTTTTTTGCCGCTTACCGCCCTGAACAGGTTGCGCAGCTCCTCGTCGATCTCCTCCGCCGTGGCGACGGTCTGGGCAATTTCCTCACGCAGCAGCTCCTGATAGCGCCGCCGCAAGCGATGCACCGCCACCTTGACCGCCGGCTCGCTCATCTCCAGGCGGCCGGCGATCTCGGCATACGGCTCGGCGACGCCATCCCCGGTAAGCGTTGCCTTCAAGCCGTCGAAGACCTTCTGTTTGTCCGCCGTCTCAAATTCCTGCCGCAAGCGCGCCAGTACCTGTTCGAGCAACGTCAGCGCCCAGCGCCGCTCAAAGATGGTCTCCGGCGTCACATGGTCCGCAGGTTCGAGATGATAGCGGCGCTCGCCCGTCTGAAAGTCGAGCGGCACAATGTGCCGGCCGCCGCCGCGCTTCTGGGCATTGTCGCGTTCCCTCTCCTTGGTCAAAAAGCGTTTGAATGCGGTCAAGAGAAACGACCGGAATTTGCCGCGCTCCGGATCTGCCGCCTGCAGGTAATCCTTCTCCAGGAGCCGGGCGAAGAATGCCTGGGTCGCATCCTGGGCATCCTCGACACTGGCCAGCCGCCGCCTGGCATACGCATAGAGCGGGTACCAGTAAACACGGCACAAAACAGCGAGAGCTTCTTGCGCCTCCGGCGCTGTACCCTGCCCGGCCGCCGCCACTACACTCCAGCGCGTGCTGGCAAACCGCCAGGCCGGCTCAGATCCAGGGCTGTTGGGGTTATGCATTGCGGAGATACCGGCGGCCAATTTTGCGAAACCGAATAGCTGCGCTGCTATTCTATCTTCGCCCGAGCACCGGCAGTCTTCGCTTGGCTGTATTGTCTTGAAATAATGCTGTATCCTGTCTGTCGGACCACCGGCGGGGACCACGATGACCATTATCAAGGGCTTCCTGATAATTTTCGTTAGCGGCCTGCTGTGCGCGGCCGCAGGCGGGGCTTTGGGTTATGTCCTTGCCCTCTTGACGCCCGGTTATTACCGAGGTGTTTTTCACGATGGCCACAATCCGGCTTTCGACCCCGTGGCTGTCGGCTTGGGCTTGGGTATCTCTCAGGGTCTGATCGCCGGTCTACTGGTGGGTGCTGTAGTTGTGATGAGCGTCGCCTGGTACAGGTCACGGCGCCTGGCCTTGCACAAGGATCTTTCCGTGGACCCACGGCGGCGCCCCGAAGGGGCCGAAGGCTCTTCCGAAGCATTTCGCCCTTTCCCAGGCGGCAAAGGGAGGTAAGACATCATGCTCGTTGCCCATTCGAGAAATCGCAAGGCTGGAACGACGGATGCGGCTATCGCCAACGTGCTGCGTGGCGTGTCGCCGGACCGGCTGCGCGCCTTTGTGGACATGCTCGCGTTTCCGCGGCACTATGTCGCGGAGAGAAAAGCCAATGTTCGGGCACGAGATCTGTTGCTCAAGCTGCTCCACGGCTTTGGCTACAAGCTGCTTCTGCAAGGGAGTTACGACAACATCGTGGCTACTGCCAGCGACGCCGCAGAGGGCCCCTATGTTCTTCTCGGGGCACATTACGACTCGGTGCCGGGCAGCCCGGGAGCCGATGATAACGGCAGTGCGGTCGCGGTTTGCCTGGAGTGCGCGCGGCTGCTCCAGGAAAATGACGTCGGCTCGGCAATGATTGTCCTTTTCAACCGGGAAGAGGACGGGCTCCTGGGCAGCAGCGAATTCGTCGCTCACCTTGCGGCCGCACCATGGACTGTCGAGGAAGCTCATATCTTCGAGATGGTGGGCTTCTGCAATCGCGCCGCCGGCTCGCAAAGGATGCCGCCCGGATTGCCTGGCATAGCCGCGCCGGACGTCGGCGATTTCCTGGCCCTTCTCGCCAACCGCCACTCAAACGCCGTGGCCGAAAACCTGCTCCGTCTGGCGACGGCCTACATTCCGCAGTTTCCTATCCTCGCGTTAAAAATGTACCTTGGGATCGAAAAGTACTTCGGACATCTGCTCCGCAGTGATCACGCCCCATTCTGGAAGGCCGGCATTGCCTCCATCATGTGGACCGATACGTCGGAGTTTCGGAATCCGCATTATCATTGCGGTTCGGACACGCCGGATACCCTCGATTATGGCTTTCTCTCCCAGGTCGCCAAGCTGGCGCTGGCGCGCGTTGCTTTCACGGACATGGCTAGGCTCATGACCTCAATCTATCCACGAATCTGACAAGTTTTTTCTTCGCGGAAAGTCGAATTCCCCTAGAAATCCTTGGGTGAGCGAGCCGTCATCGCGGAAAAACTACCCACACGAATTCCAGAAGAGCCAAGTTTATTACAATGTCATTCGATCAATAACCGAGTGTCCACTAGCACCCAGGCGGTACCTTATGAGAAAACTTCCCCAAAACCCCAGCACACTGCTTGCGGCCGCCCTCGGCCTGTCGGCGTTTCTAGGTCTCGCCCAAATCGCTCCGGCCGACGACATCGCGGCCAAGCCCTACAAGATTCTTGCCACCACGCAGATTCCCGCCGCCGGCAGGATTGACTACGTCACGGCGGACAGCGACAACCGCCGGGTTTATGTCGCCTGCGGCAATGCGGTCAGTGTCTTCGACCTCGATACCTACAAGCTCGCGGGCACCCTGGCCAACGCCTCCGGGCATGGCGTCGCGATCGACCCGGAAAACCATACCGGTCTGGTCTCCGGCAATCCCGCGACTTTTTTCAACACGAAGACACTCGAAGCGATCAAGACCGTTCCGGCGCCGGGTGCGGACGGCTATATCTTCGACGCCCCGACCCACCACTTTTTTATTCTGAGTCACCGTGCGCCCAACCTTCTCGTGGTCGATTCCAGGGACGGTTCGATCGTCGGCAAGGTGGAGGCCATCGGCCCGAACGGCGCCAATGCCGCCGTCGAGCAGGGCGCCACGGACGGCGAGGGACATCTCTATTTTGACGTAGCCAACGCGCACCACATCGCCGTGGTGGACGCCAAAACCCTCAAGGTGACCGGCCATTTCGACCTCGGTGACAAGGGCAACGGGCCGGCGGGCCTGGCCATCGATACCAAGAACCACATTCTTTTCGCGATGTGTCGCGGCGGACGCGGCGGCACGCCCACTTGTGTCATCCTCAGTGCAGTCGATGGCAAGATCATCACCACTCTGCCTCTGGCCGGCAGCAGCGACGGTGCAGCCTTCAATCCGCGCACCATGGAGGCCTTCAGTTCGCACGGCAACGGCACGCTGAGCGTCATCAAGGAAAACAGCCCCACGGAATTCGTGCTGGAAGAAACCGTGAAAACCAAACCCGGCGGCAAAACCTGCACCCTGGATGCCAAGACCGATCATGTAGTCGTGATCACGCGCGAAGCCGCTCCCGGAGGCGGTGGCCGCGGCGGTCCCCAGATCCTGGACGTTATGTTTATTGGTCGATAAGTTTTGGTATCGAAAACGCCGAATGCCACAGGCAAAGAAGGAGACCGGTTCCAGGAAGCTGAGCGCCATCGACGCGGCCGCCAAAGTCCTGGCCGAGGCCGGCGAGCCCATGGATTGCCAGAAAGAATAAAAAAAGAATAAAGAGGACGCAGCGGACGCAGCTCGTTTTCAAATGAGCTGCACAGCGCCGTCGCACCTGCAATGCTACCTCTTGCCGCTCGTGCTTGCTTTGCCGATGTGGCTGGGAATACGGGTTTGGCACGGCGGGCTGCTGTCGCGTCTGACCAGCGCTGGGATGATCGGTCGCCACCAGGGTGAGAGTTTACTGACTTGCCAACAACGCCTGAGATTAGCGGATAACACGGGTCGCAGAAGGCCGCGCCCTATTTTTTCCGTAAGGCGGCCCTCTGCAATGACCTTCGTAAAGTGTCCCTTGAGCCTTGAGCGTCTTTTTCCGCAATCCGTCTCAGCTCATCCGGCTGACCGCGCAGCCACGTGTCAATCGCGGGGTCCCGTCTCACCGCTCCTGAGAACCGCAGGATGCACTCCATAGCAAGAAGCTCCTCGAACTTTGCCCACCACGCGACGAATTCAATGCGACCGTTCCTCGATTGCGCCGAACGACCGCGTTCACTTGCCGGGCCGGCTGCAAGGAACGTGATCTCTCGGAAACCTCTTTCAGCCGTTGACTTCGTTTCTTTCCTGCCACGCCGCTAACGCTGCTTTGAGCAGGGGCTTTAGGCCGGGTCGCTTCAAGTCAGCGATGCTCTGCAACTGTACATGACGATGAACCTTGCCGCTGCCGCCCATGAGCCGCTTCGGGTCGGGGAGTTCGGAACCGCGGACAATGCCGAGTTTCACACCAGTCCGGCTCAGAATCAGCGTGCAAACTACACCTTTGTATCCTGGTGTGTAACTGTAGCCGATGATCCTTGCGGATTCATCCAACGTTTCCGTGGCACCTGGTAAAGCCTCGCCCAACAGGTTACGCGCCGCGAGCGCAACATCTCTGACCTCAGGAGGGTAGGCGGCCAAGAATGTCTCAACGTCTTTTGCACTCGGCATGAAAGTGCTCCCGCGTTGGTTCCTCAACGCCGATCTTCCGAAGCTATCGGCCGCCGCATTCTTCCGCCCAGGAAGAGTTGGTATGGGCCCATCCTATGACCACCCCCCGGCTCAAAAAGCGTGGCAAACTGGCAAACTCATTTTTTTTCTGAACACAACTCGACATGTGACAGTGGTTTGCGGATGAAACTGAGTTTGCCAACCGTGGCAAACTCACCTGGCAAACTGGCAAACTCAGTGGCCACCTTGGCCCAGCCGATGAAAGGAACTGGGGTTCCACCCGGCGGGTCAGCCGACATGTCGGGGCGCAAGTATGCCTCGTTAGAGTTTCACGACCGATATCTGCAAGAGTCGCGGGAGCTGTGGGGGACGAGCCATGCCCCGGGCTCATGACGCCATGACGCGCTCGAAGGCGGCCTTAAACCTGGCCATCTCCTCGCCGGTGCCGATGGTGACGCGCACGTGATTCGGGAGCGCGGCCAAGGAGCGGCCCGATGGCGACCTTGTTAGCCGAGTATGGATTGCTCAGCTAGGGGATTCTATCTCAAAAGTTAGCTTCCCCGTGGTCTTGTCAGTTCAGCACCTGTGGCGGGGTTTTTCAGCGGTCTCAAGATGGCCACCGACAATACAAAAAAATCCCCGGAAAAATCCCAAGATGGCCATACCGCGTACCCCACAAAAGCGGCCCGCCAAGGTGATCCAATGCATAAACCATGGCAACCGTCAAGAGCAGTCCGGCGCTTTCAGAAAGAATTCGGCAACTTTTTCGAAGACCGCCAAAGACCGCCAAGTCATTTGGCGGACAGATTAATGAGAGACGGTCCTGGAACTGGCAGGCGGAACTGCCTACCGACTCATGACGCCATGACGCGCTCGAAGGCGTCCTTGAACCGGGCCATCTCCTCGCGGGTGCCGATGGTGACGCGCACGTGATTCGGCAGCGCGGCCCAGGAGCGGCCGATGGCGACCTTGTGTGCGAGCATGGCCGTGGCCGTTTCCTTGCCGGGCCGCTTGCTGTCGATCAGGACCATGTTGGCGTCGGAGGGGATGTAGGCGTAGCCTTTCTTGTCAAGCCAGGCGAACAGGTCCGCGCGAATGCCGGCCATGAGCTGGCGGCGCTGGGGGACCAGGTCCTTATCCTTCAGACTCGCCGTTGCTCCCGCCATGCCGGTGCACGGCAGCATTGCGGGCCCGCTGTAACCATGCAACTTCTCCAGCAAGTCCGGCCGGCCGAGGGCTGCGCCGGCGCGCAGGCCGGCCATGCCGTAAAGCTTCGAGAAGGTGCGCAGCACGATCACGTCCTTGCCGGCGGTCACGAACTCAATGGCGGGGCTTGCGGTCGCCGAAAAGTGAATGTAGGCCTCGTCGATGAGGACGACGCAGTCCTTCGGCTTATTGGCGACGATAAAGGCGATGTCCTCGGGGCGCGTCACGGTGCCGGTCGGGTTGTTGGGGTTGCAGATGTAAATCACCCCGGCGTCCGCGTCGGCCTTGGCCATGGCCTGGGCGTCGTGAGAGAAGTCCTTCCGCAGGGGAACCTGAATAACCTTGGCGCCGATGAAGCTGGCGGCGCGGTTTGGCGCTTCGTAACCGGGATCGGCGATTATCAGCGGCCGGCGCGGCGACGTGAACGCCAGGACGGTCCGGTGCAAGGGATCGCTGGAGCCGGCGCTAGGCAATATATGCGACGACGGCAAGCCTTCCACGGCGGCCAGCGTCTCGACGAATGTGCGGGTCTGGTCAAAGAGGTACCGGCCTCCCTGCGGGACGACGCGGCCGATCGCCTCGATGGCCGCGGGGCAAGGCCCCATCGGGTTTTCGTTCGCGTTAAGCCGGACGGCGTCCGGCGGCACACTGGCGATGGCCTTCAAATCCTGGGCCAGGGCGGGTTCGTTGTAGAAAGGCAGAGCGGCGCCGGCCGTCATCAGCATGGCGATGCGGCCGAAGTCGCGCCGCGTGAAGCCTCGTTTGTGCCAGTCAGAGCCATGCTGCCGTTCGAAGAAATTGCGCATCTTGCCTCCAAGGTTAGGTGGACCGCGGTGGATTCGAATTGACCCAGTATGCCAAAGCCACTCCCGGCGGCAAGCAAAGTTAATGTGTATCAAGATAATTGACCAAAGACAACCAGGTTTTCGCAAAACGATGCGGAGCTTCGTTGTGGCAAAGCGGCCTGGGAAATCGTAGAATGCCACGCGGTCATAGTGAGGTGCAACATGGATCTTTCCGACGCAACCGTAGGGCAACTCCTCATTCCGGTGGAAGACCTGGATCGGGCCATCGCCTTCTATCGTGACGCGCTTGGTCTGCGCTTCCTCTTTTCCGCTCCGCCGCAAATGAGCTTCTTCCAGTGCGGCAGCGTCCGCTTGCTGGTCGGCGTGCCCGCGGCAGATCAACCTCGGCAGCGCGGCTCCGCGGTCTACTTCCAGGTTAAGGACATCCATGCGGTACACCGGACGCTTGCAGAACGCGGCGTCCAGTTTGGCGCGAGCCCGCATGTGGTTCATCGCACTCCCACGACGGAACTGTGGTTGGCCGAGTTCCGCGACCCCGATGGCAATCCGTTGGCTCTGATGAGTGAAACGCCAAAACAGGTATGACCGCCGTAAGCTAAAACGGTAGCGCTTTAAGAAGAATGCACATTCGTTTTCACATCGCCCCGGACACAGAGCAACCGCACATCTATGAACATGGAGTGACGGAAGAGGAAGTCCGGCAAGTCTTGACAGGGCGGGGAGATGATTTTCGAGGAAGAAAGGACTCAAGAGTGCGCTTCGGCAAGACCTGGGCAGGACGCTGCTTGAAGGTTATCTACGTGCCGGACGAGGAAGGTGATAGTCTATTTGTCATAACCGCCTACGACCTGGGAGGAAAAGCACTGAAGGCGTTCCGCCGCCGACAGCGGAGGAGACAAGAATGAAAAAGCGAATAGATGCATCGAGGACCAAACGCAAGAAAAAACAACAATTTCCACGCGGTTGGGATGAAAAGCGCATAAAGGATGTCATCGACTACTATGACCGCCAAACGGAAGAGGAAGAGTTAGCGGAATACGAAGCGGCTATGAAGCTCGATGGGCAGAGTGTCCTGCTTGTGCCCACCAAGCTTGTGCCCGAGATCCAACGGCTGATAGCCCGTCGCAGTTAATAGGCGTAGAAGCTGACTGATGCCGAGGCGGCACCAATCCCTAACCGATCCTCTCGCCCGCGTTGCGGTCATAAGGAATAATGTTCTCCCACTCGCTCGCGTCCGAGCGCGCCACCACGGCCACCACCGGCTCCGTGTCGCTCAGGTTGAACACCTCATGTGGCACGCCGGGTTCGATATAGATGAAATCGCCGGCTTCATTCTCGACTACCTTCTTGAGCCCAGGGCCGTACTCGTGGCGGACGCGGCCTTGCAGAATGTAGAGCATCACGTCGAAGTCCACGTGGATATGTGCGTAGGCGACGCCGCCAGGCGGAATGGTCGCGACATTCATGGACAGGCTCCTGGCCGGGACATTCTTGGCGGACAGTCCGGTCTTGTACTGGATGCCGTTCCAGGCGCGGCAGGTCTGGCTGCCGCGGATGACATAGACACCGTCGCCGCCTTCGACTGCTTTCTTGAGTTGCCCTGCGTCGTCCGCCATGGATTGTCTCCGGGCCTGGCAGCATTGTAACCCGACGCGCCAGCGAGGACCCTCGCCGGCGCATCGGGTTACAATGCGGCACGATCCTGCAATCGTCATTAGATCATTGAACTTTAGCTGCTCCACAGGCGCGGAACAAGCAGGATTCAGGTAAACTCGCGGCATGGGCGACCACTTTCTTTGCTGCCTTCGTTCGACGTTTGCCACCCATTCCAGTCGTCCAGCCCTTGTCTACGGCGAGCGCACTCTTTGCTATGGGGAACTCGATGCCCGCGCGGAGAACTTTGCTGCTTTGCTTCAAGGCCAGGGGATCAGGCCCGGGGACCGCGTCGTTCTGTACACGGCGGACAAACTGCCTTTCCTGATTGCTCACCTGGGCGTTTTGTATGCCGGCGGCGTTTGTGTTCCGTTGAACCCCCGCTTCACGCGCGAGGAGATGCGCTATTTCCTGGCGGACAGTGGAGCGCGCGTGGCTGTGATCGGCGAAGAGCAGCGGCCGGTTGTAGAATCATTGCGACCGGAGCTGCCGGAACTCCTGGCCGTAATCCCAGACACTGCGGTCCTGGAGGCGCCACGTTGTTCTGTTTCCCAATGCGACCCGAGCGGAGACGCTCCCTGTCTGATGATCTACAGCTCCGGCACGACCGGCTGGCCAAAGGGTGTGGTGCACACGCAGGGCAACATGGCGTCCGCGTTGTTTGCCTTGCAAGCATGCTGGCGATTTTCCCTGGATGATCGCGTCGTGAATGTATTGCCGCTCTTCCATGTTCACGGCCTGTACTTCGCGACGCACCTGAGTCTGCTTACGGGCGCTTGCGTTGCTATTGAGAAGAGCTTTCATCCTCTGGAAAGCTTACAAGCCATTGGACGGGGCACCGTCTTCATGGGTGTTCCCACCATTTATTATCGCTTGCTCCAGCAGCCGGAGTTCCGCCAGGCCGCCCGCTCCTGGTCCAGGCTACGGCTGGCGACCTGTGGCTCGGCGCCCATTCGCGCGGAAGTCTTGCCGGACCTGGAAGCCATCCTTGGCCGACCGGTGATCAACCGTTACGGTATGTCCGAGGCCCATGTGATTACCAGCTTGCCCCTGGACGGTCCCTGGCCCCATGGCTCGGTAGGCACGCCGCTTCAAGGCGTGGAAGTGCGGGTCGTCGTTGAAGACGGCCAGACGGCAGTGCCGGGCGCGGTTGGCTCGGTTGTCCTGCGGGGACCGAACCTCTTCCGAGAATACTGGAACAAGCCGGAAGCCACGCGCGCCGCTTTTGCCGGCGGTTGCTTTGACACCGGCGACCTGGGCTATTTCAATGCCGACGGGTTTCTGACCCTCGTCGGGCGCAAGAGCGATCTCATCATCACGAACGGTTTCAACGTGTATCCGCAGGTCGTGGAGCGGGTCATCAACGAGTGCCTGGGCGTGCGCGAGTGCGCGGTGCTCGGGCTTCCCGACGACCGTCGCGGGGAACGAGTTATCGCCGTAATCGTACGTGACGACGCGGCACTGGACGAGAACCGGCTGCGGGCGCACTGGAGCGAACGGCTGGTGGATTACCAGAGACCGGTCACCGTGCTTTTTGTGGATGCGCTTCCCCGCAATGCGATGGGCAAGGTACTCCGCCGCGAGTTGCGCGAGCAGATCCTCGGAATAGTCAATCGCCCCTAATCGTGCAGGCTGATGTCCTTCCTTGAAGTCTCCGCAAGGCACCAGACGCATGCCAGGGAGATCACCGAAATGATGATGATGTAGACAGCCAGCGGCCAGTAGGCCCCGGGAAATTTCTCCACAAGCAAAGCGGCAATAATGGGGGCCAGGCCGCCGGCCAGCGGCGAGGCGAACTGATAACCCATCGATGCACCGCTATAACGCAGCCGCGTGCCGAAGAGCTCGGGAATAAGGGAGGCCTGAACGCTGTAAAGCATCGCATGGCCGCCGGCGAGAGACAGCACCGCCGCGGCGCCGATAAGCCCCGAGCTCTTGGTCTGAAGCAAAGCGAAATACGGAAAGGCGAACAGGCCCATCAACAGGCAGCCAAGCATGTACACGCCGCGGCGCGACCAGCGATCGGAAAGCATGCCGAAGACCGGGATGGTAAAGAACTCCAGGGCCGCGGCCAGGCTGACGGCCTGCAGAGCCATTTTCTCGGGGAGATGCAGCGCGTCTCGGATATAGGAGACGACATAGACACTGAAGAGATAGAAGCACGATTGCTCCGAGAGCCGCGTTCCGGCAGCGAGCGCCACCTCACGCCAATGGCGTCGCAGGGTCTCGCCGATCGGGTCGCTGGAAACCTGCTTGTTCTCCAGGAGCCGGGCGAAGAGGGGCGTCTCCAGAATGCGCACGCGAATCAGCAGCCCGATGACAATGAGCAAGCCGCTTAGATAGAAAGGTACACGCCAACCCCAGCTTGTGAAATTTTCTTTTGACATCATGCCTTGCATCCAGGCCACGATACCTGTCGAAGTCACGAGCCCGAGCGGGACGCCGGCTTGCGGCCAGCTTGCATAAAAGCCGCGCCGGGCACGATGACCCGTTTCCAGGGCCAGCAACACGGCGCCGCCCCATTCGCCGCCGACGCCGACTCCTTGAAGAAAACGCAAGATGGTCAAGGCAATGGGAGCAAGGGGCCCAATGCGGGTCGCCGTAGGCAAGCATCCGACCAGTACGGTGCTAACGCCCATCAAGAGCAGCGTTGCCACGAGCGTCGATTTTCTGCCGATGCGGTCGCCCAGGTAGCCGAACAAGATACCCCCTACAGGGCGGGCAAGGAACCCGGTGGCAAAGGTTAATAGGGAGAGAATCTGGCCGATAAAGGGGGTCGAGCTGGGGAAAAATAGCTCCGGAAAGACGAGGACGGCTACGGTGCCGTAAAGGAAGAAGTCGTACCACTCGATGGTGGTGCCGACCGTGCTGGCGATGATCGCTTCGATTAGGGCTCGCCTGGTGACGGGCGGATCGCCCTGCATTGATGCCATTGAATAGCCCGGCTGCTCGTTATTACTTTTCATTCCATTCCGGCAACCGTCCCGGCGTCCAGGGGGCGCCGGCCAGGTCTAATGCTTTTTCCACTTCCTTCAGGTCCACATTCATCAACTTCCGCAGCTTGGCGAGCTCGGTCCCAAATTCCTGACTCGCGATGGCGTATTCATCGCGCTGGGTCGTGGTTGGCCGGGCGAGCGACAGCCGTTCGGATTCGACGATGTTGCCCACGCGCTCCGAGATTGAAGGCGGCGTGTTCTCGTTGCGGCCGCGGAGGACCGTGTCGCCGCGCAGGGAGCGCAGGATCTCGTTATTCTGCTTCTCCAGCGCGCGGGCGCGGTCTTTGAGTTTGAGATCGATGGACGGCGTGTAATCCATCGCTCGCTTGATCTGCTCGAGCCGCGTGGTCAGGTTGTTAGCGGCCTCCAGGGCGCCGGAGACGGCGCGTTCCATGCGGATCACCTTCTGCTGGAACTCGAAGAGCAACTTGCGATCTTCGGGATGCATGCCGGCGGCGCCTTCCACGACGACGGCGAACTCCTGCTCCCCGGGCAGCGGCGTGGTTTTGCCTTCCACCCGCTTGGCCCAGGAAACGCGATAGGGACCCGGCATGACCAACGGCCCGGTGGACGGCTCGAAGAATAGATCGTCGTCCGTCTCACGTGGGCGTGATCTGGGCAGCGAGGCGGCCGGCTCGCGCAGGTCCCAAGTGAGGCGGTGGAAACCTTGTGTGACCGGGCCGGTGATCGAGCGCACCACGGTGCCGGAGACATCGGCTATGTTGAAGAGAATGGACGGCGGCTCCTCCTCGGCCTCGACACGCAATTCCTCGGCACTCGGATACGCGATCTTTTGCCCTTTCTTGGCGGCCTCTTTCTCCGCCTCCTGCCGCTTCTCCTTGCGTGTTTTGATCGCTACCTTCAGATAGTACGTGAAGGTCGCGCCGAAGCGGGGATTGTCGGCCGTGTAGAACGCCGAGCCCTGGAAGCCTTTGCCGCGCAGGCCGTATTGCCGCGTCTGGATGTAGAGCAACGCCTCGCGGGTGGGGAAGAGGACGGCATCCTGTGCCAGCAATTCCGGCTTGGCGGCAGCCTCGATCGGCCGCAACTGAATGAGGCGCTCCGGGGCGCCAAGTGAGCGCAGCGAAGAATAATCGTCCAGGATGTAGATGCCGCGGCCGAACGTGCCGACGGCCAGGTCGCTCATCTGCTTCTGGATCGCAAGGTCGCGCACAGCGATGGTGGGCAAGCCGCCCTTCAGACGAATCCATTTCTGGCCGGCATTCGGCGAGAAGAACAGGCCGAACTCCGTGCCGGCGAATAGCAGGTTGGCGTCAACGTGGTCCTCGGCCAGCGCGAGCACCGGACCGTTGGCCGGCAAATCCCCCTTGATTGAGGTCCAGGTCTTTCCCGCATCGGCGCTCTTGAGCAAGTAAGGAGCGAAGTCGGCGTTCTTGTGATTGTCGAAGGAGGCGTACACCGTGTTGGCATCGTGGGAGGAAGCCAGCAGCCGGCTGACGTAAGTCCGCTCCGGAATGCTCGGAAACTTTTCGATCTTAGTCCAACTCGCGCCGCCATTTTCCGTGACCTGGATTAAGCCGTCGTCGGTGCCCACATAGATCAGGCCTTCTTTTTTGGGCGATTCAGCCAGCGCGGTGATGTTACCGTAAAACGAAGTCGAAACATTCTTGGCGACCGCGTCCACGCTCCAGATTTTGCCCATGACCGGCAATTGGTTGCGGTCCAGGTGGCGGCTCAAATCGCCGCTGACGGCTTTCCAGGTGTCGCCGCGGTCGTCCGAGCGGAACAGCTTCTGGGCGGCGAAGTAGAGCCGGGTGTGCGCATGCGGGCTGATGAGGAGCGGCGAATCCCAATTCCAGCGCAACGGCGGCTCATCCTTGCCTGGTTGCGGCTGGATGCCCATCGCTTGCCCGGTGCGGCGATCATAGCGCACCAGCGCCCCATACTGCGCTTCCGAGTAGACGGTGTTCGGGTCCTTCGGATCGACGCGCGAGTGGAAGCCGTCGCCGCCCTGGGTCACGAACCAGTGGGCGTTGGTGATGCCGTGCACGCTCCGCGTTCGCGCGGGACCGCCGAGGGTGAAGTTATCCTGTGTGCCGCCGTACACGTGGTAGAACGGGGCGGCGTCATCCACGGCGATGTCGTAGAACTGCGTGATGGGCAGATTCGAGAGGAACTTCCAGTTGACGCCCTGGTCGAACGATTCGTAGATGCCGCCGTCGCAGCCGACGAGGTAGTAGTTGGTGTCGTGGGGATCGATCCAGATTTCATGGTTATCCACGTGCTTCCAGCGCTCGCCGAGTCCGCGCAGCGTCTTGCCGCCGTCGTCGGACACCTGCAGGAAAACGCTCATGACGTAAAGGCGCTCGGGATTCTTCGGATCGACGACGAGGTGCGCGTAGTACTGCGCCTGGGCATCGAAGTCATTGCGCTTGTCCCAGGTCACGCCGAAGTCGTTGGAGCGGAAGATGCCGCCTTTCTTCTCGGTGGATTCGATGATGGCGTAGACGACGTCCGGGTTCGACGGCGCCATGGCCAGACCGATGCGGCCTAACTCAGTGGTAGGCAGACCGGTCTTGAGTTTCGTCCAGTTCGCGCCGCCATCCGTGGATCGGTAAAGGGCACTTTCCGGCCCGCCGTTGATCAGCGTCCACACATGGCGACGGCGCTGGTACGCGGCGGCGAGGAGGACATCGGGATTGCGCGGGTCGAGCACTACATCGGTGACGCCGGTGTTCTCGCTGATGGTCAACACCTTCTTCCAGCTCTTGCCGCCGTCGCTTGTCTTGTAAAGGCCGCGGTCACCGCCCGGCCCCCACAGCGGACCCTGGGCGGCAACATAAACCACATCCGAATTGCGCGGGTCGATCAGGATCTTGCCGATGTGTTCCGAAGACTTCAGGCCCACGTGCTTCCAGCTCTTGCCGCCATCGTCCGAGCGATAGACGCCATCGCCGTAACCCACGCTGCGCTGGCTATTGTTCTCACCGGTCCCGACCCAGACAACATTCGGATTCTTCGGATCCAGGATGACGACGCCGATGGAGTAAGAGCCCTCGTTATCAAAGACCGGCTTCCAGGTCGTGCCCGCATTAGTCGTCTTCCACACGCCGCCGGAAGCCGCCGCAACAAAATAATGACTGCGGTCATGCGGATGCACGGCAAAGCCGACGACGCGGCCAGAAGTGACCGCCGGCCCGATGGAGCGGAGCGCGAGACCGCTGAAAGTCGCCTGCGACATGCGGTCGGCGGGTTTATCGCTGGGTTTGTTGCTCGTTTCCTGACCGATGGCCGGCGCAACAACCAGAAGCATAATTGAGGCGGCAAGAAGACGTGGAGACATCGAGGGTGAACCTCTCTTGGGAACAATGAACAATGCGGATCGCACTTCCTGTGCCCGGAACCGAGCGTAAGATGCTCATGGAAAAGTGTATCAGAGTCAGGATGCCGTGGCACGTTGCCGGTTTACTTCTCGTTCCCGATTGCTTATCCGGGCTGGTTGGCTCCGGATGTCTTTGTTACGCTGACAAAATCACGGGCCCCTTGCCACAGGAGTCTTGCTCATGGCCATCACGGTCGAAGCTACCTACGAAAACGGCGTGCTTAAGCCTGCAAGGGCGTTGCCCCTGCGAGAAAAGGAGAAAGTCCAGGTTACCATTCATTCTCCAAGCACTTGGGTCGAGCGCACAGCCGGCCTCATGGGTTTTACGGGAACTGCTGAGGAGGCCGATTATTTTGCCCTTGCTCCGGAACTCGACCCTCAGGAGGACTGATGACCTTTGCCGACCTCCTTAAGGGAGATTCGCTGTTTCTGGATGCCAAAATACTGGTTTACCACTTCGAACCCCATCCGACGCTTGGGCCGTCCTGCACCCACCTTCTCGCGCGGATCGAGGCACAGGAATTGATCGGGTTAGTCTCGACACACATCTTGACCGAAGTCGCGCATCGGTTGATGATGATCGAAGCTTCGCGCATGCAAGGATCGACCTCGGCGAAGATCAAACAGCGTCTCCTGCGAAATCCAGCCATGGCCCAGCAGCTAAGGCAATTCCGCACGGCTCTTGAAGAGATTCTCCAGGGCCGGCTGCAAATCTTGACCATTGACCCAACCCTGATCATCGAAGCCGCCAAGATCAGCCAGCAAAGCGGACTCCTCAGCAACGATGCGCTGCTCATTGCTGTCATGCAAGCGCACAGGCTGACGAAGCTGGCCAGCAACGACACCGACTTCGACCGCATAACCGGCATCAGCCGGTACGGACCGGCATAATGTACAGCACTAGCGGCTTCCGGGGCGCAATATGCCAGCAAACTATTCTGCGGTTATCCAACAACAAGAAGGTTGGTGGATTGGGTGGATTGAGGAAGTTTCAGGAGTTAACAGCCAGGGCAGAACACGCCATGGAGCTTTTGGAAAATCTCCGTGACGCGCTGGAGGAAGCCCTGGAAATGAACCGGACCAAAGATCGCTAGGGCATTACCTTCCCTTGCTCCGACAACTTCGCATAATCCAACAAGACTAACCCTTCACTCGTCCACGTCCTCGTGCCTATCCGGCAGACTTCGCAGCAGAGCACCTTTCGGCCGTCGAGGAACTCCATCCTTTGGACTAAAAATGGCTTGGGCAAGGCCAGCAGCACCCCGCGCGTTTTCGTGTTGAGATCGAAATAGAGAATCTTGCCTTCCATGCCTGCCCACAAAATGCGCGCTCGGGCGGGATCGTATTCAATGGCGTAGGTGTTCTTGAACGTTGCGAAGCGGTTCACTTCGACCAGTTCTCCCTTGAAGGAAAACTTTGCCGCGGGCAGTTGGCTTCGCGCAGCGAGGACTTCCGGCCAGGAGTAGACGCGCAGGCCGCGATCCATGGCGCAGATGAGCAGGCTGCCATCGTCATTGAAGCGGGGCTGCCTTAGTCCTTCGGTCGGATGATAGCCGCTCTCTTCCTTGCCTTGCGCGACAAGCCGGGACCATTCCTCATAATCGCGGGCCGCGGTCGTGAGCAGCTTCGGCTGCCAGTCCGGTTCCGCCAACAAAGCGACATAACCCTGCGCGCCCCAGACAAGCACGTTCATGGTCGGGTGCCAGACTGCGTTGTGGCGGTTTGGAAAGGTGGCATACGGTTCCACGTGGGCGACCACTTTTGCGGTTTTCCGGGAAATGATGTCAACCGTAGCGTGAAAATCCTTATTCAGGCCGCCGCGTGCGACGAATTGCATATTGCATACCGGGCCGCCGCCCATGCGGTCATAGTCGGCTGGAAACGGGACGGGCCTGGGCTCCTTCCAGGGCGGGTCGAGCCGCTGCATTTCTTTGGGATCCGCAAAGCCCATCGGATCCGCGCCCGAGGCGAGATAGATCGCGCGGCGGCCTTCATCCGGAAACCAGTCCACAGCCGGCGGAACTTTCGCGACCACCAGCTCGGCCGGCAGTTCCAGCGGCGTCCGGTCCTCCGGTTGCCAGATGTCCCACAGAAGAAAGGCCAGCGAATCCCGGCCGGTCGGCCAGAAGATGGCAATCAGGACGAGCATTACAAGGACCTGAGACCACACCCTGCGGCGCGGGGAACTCCCGGGCGAGCGGTCAAAGTAGCCTGCACCAAAAATGGACATGGCATTTTCCTGCGAGTTTGGCCGTGAATATTCCTTGGCGGATCGCGCCGGGAAATCGTGAGACGACCGCCCCTTGTTCGGCGGCCTGTCACTCAACTATAGGCCACGACTGGGGATTGGTCCGTTGTGCCACGTTGTGGCAACTATATCAGCGTGCGTGATTCGGCAGCATTGTAACCCGCAGCGCCAGCAAGGGGCTAGCCAACAAGCCCTTGCTGGCGCTGCGGGTTACAATGCTGCAACATCCTGCACGGTCACGAGGACTGGTGATTGGCGTCATCGTAACGGATGATCTTCTTGACGGCCGCGGACAGTCGCGGAAAGCGTGCCGACAGGCGTCGCAAGGTCTGCAGGCGCGCCCGCGCGCTTTCCAGTACCGCGCGAGTCTCCTGTAGTTCGCGGCGTTCGATGTCCAGGGCCGCCAGCGCATCGAGCAGCCTGCGCCTCTCCGCGGCCAGTTCGGTGGTCACCTCCAGGCGTAGCCGTTTTTCCGCTTCCAGCCCGATTCGGGTGTCCGCCAGTTCGCCGCGCAGGCTGTGGACGGAAAGCTCTGCGGCCTTGAGCCGGCGCATGCGTTCGGCCAACTCTTCACGGTTCAGACGGATCCAGTTGGCATCGGCTTGCGGCACCGTGAGCATCGGGTTGGGATCGCAGCCGTAGCCCAGCGCAGCCAAGCAGCCTTCGTGTGCGCGGGCCATGCGTTGCGCCTCGTTGGCCGGCAACAGCATTTTCCACTGCTCCAGTTGGCCGCGCCAGAAATGATGATCGGCCTGCGTCTGCTCGCGCAATTTCGAGAACGTATTGGCGGCGACGGCGTCGGCCACGGAACATTGGGTCGGCATGCCGAGCGCTTGCACCAGCTCGGCAAAGGCCCGGCAAGGATCCTGAATCATGGCCTCATAGCGGAGCCGCCGGCAGCCGGGCTGCGACCACCAATCGTGACTGATCGCCAGCAGCACGGCTGCCCGGGGGCCCGTGGCGTAGTCCAGGAAAGCGCTGCTGCACGGCATGGCCCCGAAAATGCCGTCTTCATTGCCCTGATCGCCCTGGAGCCAGCAGGCTGTCGATGCATCATGCATCGCGAAATGGAGGATCGAGATCAGCGTATCAAGCGGATGACGGGCCAGAGTGATGGTCCGAAAGCCGTGGCGTTCCAGCAGTGCGACGAAAGCGGGCGTGGGCGGCCAATGCATTTGCAATACGAGACCCTGAGGCAGCGTCGCCCAGTCCAGCTCGCCCGGGCTGTGGACGGCGAGGTATGAGGTGCCGTAGAGCTTGGCCAGCAGGTGCCGCACCCAGGTATTGCCGGTGCGGGGCGTGCTGACAATGGCGATGCGCGCCGCCGTGGCCGTAGCGGGGCTTTCACAAGATTGTGGCTGCATTTGCTCCATCAACGCCGCCGACATCTATAAAGAATTGGGTTGCCGCGACCCTCGCATGCATCTCTTCGTCAAGGAATCGCTGGCCTGGCCGCGCATCTCTGGCCATTATGTCCATACATATTACTTGCTCCGCGCCCTTTCGCAACTGGGACATGCCATTGGCCTGAACTCCGGGATTGCTTCCCGTTCCCGTGGATTCATTGGAACGGCTTCGAGCTTGGTCCGCCCATTCGGACGTTACTTGACGCGGGAGAAAACGAATTTGGTCTTCTCCCTGTCTGGGAACAGCAGCTTATCTCCTCCGCTAAGGAGATACTTCGACAGGTCTTCCGAAGCCGTAAGCGTAACGGCTTTGAACTTCAGGAACGTCCCTTCCTCGATCGTTCCCTTTAGCTGCTCCTTCTTCACGGCCTGCTCGGACGCATTGCT
>Ga0207041_1008_pt1 | contig 44763 bp, 34 predicted proteins | sample Alteio_BWMinCont_73_FD_153311 | JGI IMG/M metagenome (GOLD analysis project Ga0207041, IMG submission 153311) | Enriched cells from forest soil in Barre Woods Harvard Forest LTER site, Petersham, Massachusetts, United States -... | ecosystem: Environmental > Terrestrial > Soil > Temperate forest >... | reverse complement strand
CCTGAATTGAGCAGGTGGATCGTGTCCGACGAACCGAACCGCAAGCGCCTGGAGGAGCTGTCAGCGAAGGAGCCACACCAATACGCTCATGACGCGGGCGTCAGGCAAGGCGAGCGCCGCTCCTTGCCCACGCCCTCGGGCCCCGTGCTCGGTTTGCTGGCCGTCTTGACCGTGTTCCTGGTCCTTATCGGATACAAGCGCGGCCTGGGCACGTTTCTGAGCCTTGGCAACTTGCAGGTGCTAGTTCACGAGAACACCGTCATCGCCGTCGTCGCTCTTGGTGCGCTTGTCGTCATCATCAGCGGCGGCATCGATCTGTCGGTCGGTTCCGTCGCTGCGCTGGTGACCGTCGTGATGATGCAGGTCTACCGGTTGGTGTATGCGCATTCCGGTTCGACCGGCGCGGCGAGCGCCGTGGCGATTCCAGCCGGCATCGGCGTGGGCGGCCTGTGCGGTCTCGCCAACGGGCTGATCATCACCAGCCTGCGCGTGCCGCCGTTCGTGACCACGCTTGGCATGCTAAGCATCGCCCGCGGCCTGGCAGTCTGGCTATCCGGGCGCCAGGCCATAAGTTTTCCGTCAGGTTCGCGGCCGGCGTGGGTCACGTCTCTGTCAGAGATTGCCTCCGACTACACGGTCTTCAATCCGGGCTTCTGGGCGCTCATGCTGCTGGCTGCCATGATGGCGGCTTTTCTGCGCTTCACGGTCCTGGGCCGGTACTGCTACGCCATCGGGTCCAACGAGGCAACCGCCCGCCTCTGCGGCGTGCCCATCCGGCGCTCGAAAGTGCTTCTCTATCTGCTGGCGGGTCTCTTCACCGGCTGGGCAGGCGTGTTGAGCTTCGCGCATCTGGGCAGCGGCGACCCCAGTGGCAACGTGGGACTGGAGTTGGACGTGATCGCCGCAGTGGTCATCGGCGGCGCCAGCCTGAGCGGCGGGCGCGGCAACGTCGGCGGCACGCTGCTCGGCGTCTTGATGCTGGGAGTTCTTACCAACGGCGTACAATCATTCGATGTACCCGTGGAGGTGAAACACATTTTGATCGGCGCCATCATCATCGCCAACACGGCCCTTAGCCAATGGCAGCAACGGCGCGGTGAATGAAAAAACCCCGCTGAGCTTCCTGCAAGCAGGTCGAACAGCGGGGCCGGAACAGAGAAGAGGCCGATCAAACTGTGCGCTGATCTTAATAGAGGCGCAGAAGAAGTCAAGTAGAAAAAGTAGAAAATCTTCACAACCAGGGTGAATGGCAGACCGCGGGTAAAGTTGCCAGTTATCAACAGCGGCCCACCCAGCCCGTAATCTCGGCTTCTTTCCAGTAGATTGGCGCGCTTTAGCCGATTGTAGGGTCCGACTGCTTCCTTGGAGTGGCCTCAAAATTCCCAAGCACCGCTTCCCAAAAATGCTCGCCGAGCATTCGGGCAATCGTCAAAGCCAATTTGCGCAGCTGCAACATGACCGCACGCGCCTAATCATCGATGCTTGCGGCGCCTTGTTCTCCGGGGCAGCCGGCATCCAGATAGGACTGCAGGAGAATCTGGGCAGCCACGCGGTCGCGACGCGCCTTGCGGCGCTTGTTGGTCAAGCCTGCCGAAAGCAAGTGGTCCTCCGCTTCCACGGTGGTGAAACGTTCGTCCCAAAATAACAGTGGCAGCCCGGTCACCTCGCCGAGCCATTTGCCGAAAGAACGTGCCTGATCCGCAGATTGTCCTTCCCGGCCGCTCAGGTGGATGGGAAGGCCCAGAACGAGCTGGACGACTTCCTCCTGGGCGATGAGCTCGCGGAAGTACTGGGCGGCCTGGGTCCGGCTGCGGCGCGTGTAGGTAGCCAGGGGCGAAGCGATCTTGCGATCCGGATCGCTGATGGCCAGGCCGATGCGAACTGCCCCGTAATCGATGCCCAGGAGCCGACCGGGGCCGCTCACAGGTATTTCTCCAGGCCCTTCTTGTTGAGTAGTTCTACGATTTGCTTGACGGTGCTTTCGTCGCGGCGGTCGGCAACGAGCGTGGCGTTGCCGTCCTGAATGATGAGCAGATTACTGACGCCAATCGTGGCGATCGCGTTGCCCGGGTCGCCGACAATGACGCAGCCCTTGGTCTTGAGACCGCAATGCGTGCCCAGCACGGTGTTGCCGTCGGCGTCTTGCGGATGCATGCGCTCGAGTGCCAGCCAGCTCCCGACATCGTCCCAGCGGTAGGGGGCCTGAACCACCAGCACCTCCTCGGCCTGCTCCATGACGGCGAAATCAATGCTGATCTTATCGAGCCCCTCGTATTCGCGGCGCAGCACGGCGTCACGCTGGGGAGAGTCCCAGGCGTCGGCGATGCCCTGGACAGCCTTGAAGAGCTTGGGCTGCCGCTGGCGCAGCGCTTCCAGGATCGTGGCCGCCTTCCATACGAAGATGCCGCTGTTCCAGTAGTATTCGCCGGAGGCGACGAACTGTTCGGCGGTGTTGTGGTCGGGCTTTTCGCGAAAGCGCTGCACGCGGAAGACGCCGACGCCCTGGCGATTGGCAATCTCCTTGCCGCGCTGAATGTAGCCGTAGCCGGTGGCAGGATATGCGGGTGGAATGCCGAAGGTGACCAGGGCACCGGGATGCTCCTCCGCCATCTGCTGCGCGACATGCACGGCCCGGCGAAATTCCTGCACCGGCTCAATGACGTGATCTGCAGGAGTGACGATCATGACCGCATCGGGATCCGCGCGCAGGATCAGGGCAGCGCCGAGGCCGATGCAAGCCGCCGTATCCCGGCCGCACGGCTCGCCGATAATGTGGTTTGCGGGCAGGTCCGGTAATTGCTTGACCGTTTCCGCGCAGTGAGCAGCGGAGGTGATTACCCAAAGGCCCGAGGGGGGCGCCTGCGCTTCGAGGCGATCGTAAGCCTGCTGCAGAAGGCTCCGCTCGCCGGTGAGCGTCAGAAACTGCTTCGGCCGCTTCTGCCGGCTGCGCGGCCAGAAGCGCGTGCCGCCTCCGCCGGCCATGATCATCGCGTGAAGCATGCGTATGCCCTCCCTGGTCGATTCAAGCTACGGGCGAACTGGCGCTACAGATAATACTGCTTGCATCCGGGACGGCGAAATAGCAGTTTCTGCGATTCAGGTTGCGGCCTTATCATCGAGGTATGTCGGGCCTTCGATCCGCAAAGCGCGTGGGACTTTTCTTGCCAGTTCCTCCGCATCCAGGGCATAGAGCGGGCTGATTTCAATCGGCACCGAAGTATCGGCATTTGCTTTCCTGGCAACGCGGACACCTGCCTTCTCCAGCCAGTCGCCGGCCAGGTTGCTGATGGCCTGGCGAACCGTCTCGGGGGAATCGGCACCGCTGGCATTCTTGAGCGGCACGAACTCTTCGCGCCCGCTGGTCTCGATAACCGTCCAACGCTCGGCCATCGGTAGCACGTCAAAGATGAACATCTCAAACTTGAGCGCGTTTTCCTTGGCCGGCTGGACCAGTTTGCCGTGCTCATCCAGATACGGCACCTTCTTGCGCGCTATATGAAAGGGAATGCGCAAGGCGCCCTGGGTCACGCGCTTGAGAAAACTTACGGAAAAGATTTGGATGGCCGGGCTGCCGGCCCAGATGCGCAGCCGACCCTCCTCGTCCCGTTCGTTCGCCAGCTCCTCCGGCAAGTCCGAGTACTCGATGATGCTGCAGCGGCCGTCGATCAGCACCATGTTGCCCAGTTTGTCCTTGGGCCCTTCCTTGGGGACGATCTTGGAAGACGCCTCGGCGTCCGCAGCCACATGATGCCCCAGAAAGAGCGGGTCGGCAACCTTGACCAGCGGATTGTCAACCTGGAAATAGAAGATCTGCCGGATGCCGCGCTGCTGGAGCTGATCGAGTAAGCCGCTGTCGGCGAGCGCGGTCAGAGTGCCGCCGTGGCCGTTGGGACTGGTGAACAGCCTGCCGGGCGCCTCCAGGAGCAACTTGCCGCTTGCCATGTCTAGGGCCGGCATCGTCCCCTGGCAGAAAAAGAAGACCTCCTCTTTGGGCAGACCAAAGTAAGCATGCTCTTTGAAGAATGCCTTGGTCTCCGCGTCCGTGGCCGGGCTGGTCATGACGAGCAGCGGCAGCGCCTTGCCATAGCGACGGCTCAGGGCGAGCACCTTCTCCGCGTGGACCCGGAAGAGGGGCTTGTTCGTGACCGGTCCAATGGCGAACATGCCCTTGGGATGCTCAAAGCCAAGCCGGCTCCCCTGCCCGCCCGCCACGACAAGAGCCGCCACCTCTCCCTGCTGTAGTGCCTGCTCACCGCGGCTGCGCGTCTGACGATCTGCCGGATCTAACCGCGTCACGGGGGCGGGAGCGATACGCTCGCGGGCTGGCGCCGCGTAGGTGCGATCGCGCTCGGCAAAAAGCCGGTGCAGCAAGGCGTAATCGATCGCGGACAACTGGCGGAGCAGTTCGCGGCCTTCTTGCGGGTTCAATTGGTCCCACCAGGCCAGGACATGCTCCTGGCCGTACTGCTCAAGGCGGTCCAGCAGATCGGAGGGTATGGTGATCATGATGGCTAAAAAAGCAGAATGTCCCCTTTTTAGAAGTCGAATTTCAAACCGTCGTAGGCCAGCTCCACGCCGGGCGGCAAGGCCCGGTTCGTGGCTTCATGTTCCAGATCGTGTCCCATGTGCGTCAGGTAAGTCCGCTCCGGCTTGAGTGCCGCCACGATCTCGAGCGCCTCGTTGATGCTGAGGTGGCCGGGATGCGGCTTGTGGCGCAGAGCGTCGAGGACAAGAATGCGCAGTCCCTTCAAGAGCGGCCAGCTTCGGTCAGGAATGCGGTTCACATCGGTGCAATAAGCGAGATCGCCGATTCGGAAGCCGAACACGTTGAAACGCGCATGCACGAGCGGAATGGGAATAATTTCCTCGCCCAGGACCGTAAACGGGCGCTCGGTAATCTGTCGAAAAGTCAGCTTGGGAATGTAGCCGGCCGGCAGCAAGTCGGCCTCGCGGGCAAACACGTAGGCATAGGCCTCGCGAATCTTGTCCTCCACCTCGCCCGTGCAGTAGAGCGGCATCGGCGCGCCGAGATATTTGCATAACGGCCGGACGTCGTCCAGGCCGAAGAGGTGGTCGGCATGGTAATGCGTGAACAGAACCGCGTGCACGTTGCGCACGTTCTCGCGCAGCAGTTGCAGACGCAGCTCCGGCGGCGTGTCGATCAGGATATTGCCTTGATTGGTACCGACGAGGACGGCGCAGCGAAAGCGCTGATTGCGCGGATTGCTTGACCGGCAGACTTCGCAATCACAGCCAACCATGGGCACGCCGACCGAGGTGCCGGTGCCGAGAAAAGTGAAGGCGCGTGGTCCTGGCATTGCGCTCCCAGTCGCGTGGCTTGTCTGTCGCCAAGGTGGCGTCGCTCATTTTGCCTCAGGGGCTATTCTAGCATGAGCCTCCCGAGCTTGGTGCCTGGGGCAGCGCAAATTTATTTTCTGGGCATGGTTGACACAACTCTTGGCGTCGCTTAGTCTTTCTGCTTCAGCCTTCGCCACGATACCCAAGCTTGCTCTGCATACCAGGAGTTCCGAGCAGATGAGCGTTGCAACTGAGAAAAAACTGCTGCTGGCGAACGATTCCAACGACAAGCGGCTATTCTGGGGATGTTTCACGGCGCTGGTAGCAACTGCGTTTGCTTTTGTCGCGCGCACCATGGTCATCGACGAATGGGGAGTGCAATTTGGACTAAACCAAACGCAAAAAGGTGAAATCCTCGGCGTCGGTCTCTGGCCGGTGGCAATTAGCATCGTGTTATTCAGTCTCGTTATAGACCGAATCGGCTATAGCCGGGCTGTCATTTTTGCCTTCTGTTGCCACGCTGTCTCCACGGTCCTGATTCTCTGCACGCCCCTGGTCGCCACGGGGACCGCGGGGTCGGCCAACGCCTACAGGATGCTTTACTGGGGAACATTTCTCGTAGCCCTGTCCAACGGCACGGTCGAAGCTTTCATTAACCCCGTTGTGGCTACCATGTTCTCCAGGGAAAAGACCAAGTGGTTGAACATCTTGCACGCCGGCTGGCCAGGCGGAATGCTGGTTGGCGGAGTCATTATCATCCTGCTCGGCGCCGCGGTCGGCTGGCAATACAAGATTGGTTTGATATTCCTGCCGACCCTGCTTTACGCCATCCTGATTTTTGGCTGCCGCTTCCCCGTAAATGAGCGCGTGGCTGCGGGCGTCTCCTATCGGGAGATGCTCAAGGAGGCCGGCATTGTCTGCGCCATGATTGCCGGCGCCCTCATCGTGCGTGAGCTGGGGCGTGTCTTTGAGTGGAACGTGTGGATTCAGGTGGCGATTTTCGCGATCGCGCTGGGCGCTTACTCGGCTTATGTCAGATCCCTGGGCCGACCCATGTTCATCTTTCTGGTAATTGTCATGATTCCGCTGGCGATCACGGAATTAGGGACCGATAGCTGGGTCACGCCGCTTATGGAAAGCGAGATGACGCGCATGGGCTTGGCGGCTGGGTGGCTGCTCGTTTATACCTCGCTCATCATGACCGTGCTGCGTTTCCTGGCCGGGCCCATCGTCCATGCCCTTTCGCCGCTGGGCCTCCTTGCGGTTAGCGCCGCGCTCGCCGCGCTCGGACTCGTCAGCCTCTCCGCCGCTACAGGGATTGTCATTCTCGCCGCGGCAACTCTCTATGGTTTAGGCAAGACCTTCTTCTGGCCGACCATGCTCGGAGTAGTTTCCGAACAGTTTCCGAAGGGCGGGGCGCTCACTTTGAACATGATCAGCGGCATCGGTATGCTAGGCGTAGGCATTGTCGGCGCCGCGCTTCTCGGCAATATTCAGGACAAGGAAATTACTCGCGTCATGCAGGAAAAGTACCCCACGCTGCTTGCCAAGGTGGAGGGCAAGGAGAGCCTCAGTGTCTTCGGAAAATATCAGGCGCTGGACGAAAAGAAAGTCGAGGCGGCAACCCCCGAGGAACAAAACATCATCAAAAATATCCAGAACGATGCTAAGAAGAACGCGCTCTTCACGACCGCGATCTTTCCTTGCTTTATGTTCGTCAGTTATCTCATCCTGATCCTGTATTTCCGTGCCAAGGGCGGATACAAGGCGCAAGTGTTGATCGGCCATGCGGCTGAAGATAGGGAATTCACCGGCGGTGTGGAAGCTGGCATGGAAGCGTAGTTGCTCATTGCAAGGGGCCGCGGGCCACTCTTGTGTCATGTGCCCGAGTTGGGCCGATTGCGTTCCCTGGCCAGGAGCAACAAAAACACCTCGCGAATTCGAGTGGTGTGCCGCTCCAATTCGCCCAGGAACTGGTCACCTGCGTTGGCTTTGGGCTCCGGCTCGAAGCCCAGGCGGCGTGCCAGCTTTTCCAGGTCCTCCGCCTTCTCCGGTAGCTCGTCCAGCGACAGATTGTGGACAATCCGGAGCCGGCTTTCCACCTGCCGTAGAAAGTCGTAGCCGGCGCGGAGCGTTGTATATTCCGCTTCCGCGAGCAGGCCGGCGTTGCGAAGTGCTTCGAGCGCCTCCCAGGTGTTCTTGGTGCGCAGAGCTTCGAGATCCCGTGCGTATTTGAGCTGGAACATCTGCACGACGAACTCGACATCCACTATCCCCCCGAAACCGCGTTTCAGATCGCGGTCGCTGCGGCTTGCTTCGAGGCGTTCGCGCATCTCCTGAATCTCGTCGGCTAACTCGGGACGCCAGGCCAGGCCATAGCCGGCCTGCTCCACGGCCTGCATGACCTCGCGGGCAAAGTCCGGGTCGCCGTGGACCACGCGGGCGCGTGTTAGCGACTGTCTCTCCCAAAGCTGAGCTTCCCCCTCCTCGTAATAGCGGCGAAAACCGGTGAGCGGCATCACCAGGCTGCCCGACTTGCCCGTCGGACGCAAGCGCATGTCCACGTAATACAGGCGTCCCATCGGGCCCGGAAAGCTCGTGACCTTGATGATGCGCTGCGCCAGTTCGGTGAAGAAATGGAAATTGTCCGTCAGCTCATAGCGATCAAAGCGGTTCGCGCCGGGAGGCGGACCGGTCCGGCCGTCGCTTTCGTAAACCAGAATGAGGTCCAGGTCGCTGTGATAACTCATCTCGTGGCCGCCAAGCTTGCCAAGACCAAGCAAGGCGAAACGGCTCGGCTGGCCCGCGCGTGGCCCGTCCGCGAGATAAGGAACGCCGAAACGCTTGTTGAGCGCCGGCTGTTGCAAGATCGCAATCTGCACCAGCAAGGTTTCCGCGAGATCGCTGAGCGCGGCTGTGGTGGCCTGGATGCTGTCCTTGCCCAGGATGTCGCGGACGCCGACGCGCAGGATTTCCTTGTCCTGAAAGCTGTGCAGGATCGGCTCCAGATCGGCCGCCCCCTTGCACAGATCGGTCAGCTCCTGGCGCAGCTCCGCGGCGCTACGCGGCTGATTCAGCACCAAGCTGTCCAGCAATTCGTCGATCATGCCCGGGTTGTTAATCAGGATTTCCGAAAGGAACTGGCTCCAGGCGCAGAGGTCCACGTACAGCTTCAGGCTCGGCGAATTGAAGCTGAACAGCTCCCAGAGCACCGATTTGGCGCCCAGCGACGCGGTGACCTTTTCCAGGTTGACCAGCGCCATGTCGGGGTCCGGCGTCTCGGCCAGGGCTCGCAAGAGAGCCGGAGCGATGCTGGCCAGAAACTGGCGGCAGCGGCGGGTCGAGAGGAACGGCACGGCTTCGTACGACAGGGCGGTCAGGTTGTGGTAGGCGCCGGGAATATCCTTGAACGGATAACGGCCCAGCACGGTGCGTATGGTCTCGGGGTCAGGATTGGTATCCAGGATCAGGTCGGACTCCGGCTCCGCCTGGCCGTCCTCGCCAAGGAAGGTGTCGTGCAGCAGATGGTTGAGGATCTTTCGGTCCAGGCCGGTTTTCTCGCGGTAGTCATTCACGAAGCCGGTGAGCGGATCGCCGCCGTCAAGGGAGACAGCAGCCGGCATCGCCGCGCTGTCGCCGTTGCGGGCATGATCCTCAGTCCGAGCAACCTTGTCCTTGCCGTCTGTGCTCGCGCGCGGATAGCCCATGCGCAGCGCCAGCTTGCGCAACTCCTCGCCGCCCTCCGGCAGTCGGTGCGTCTGCAGGTCGAAGAGAAGCTGCAGGCGATGCTCGGTCTTGCGGAGAAAGCGATAGCCGTCATCCAGGATGTGATATTCCTGATCGTTCAGACAGCCCGCTTCCTCGAGGGCCTGCATCGCGAGCAGCGTGTTGCGCTGGCGCACTTCCGGTAAGTCGTGGCCGTTGGAAAGCTGCAAGAACTGGATGGTGAATTCGATATCGCGAATGCCGCCGTGGCCGGTCTTCACGTCGGTGTCGGTAATGCCGACCTGGGCGGCCTTGTGCTCGATGCGGCGCTTGATGGCCTTGATCTCGTTGATCTCCGCAAAGCTTAGATATTTGCGGTACACATAAGGCTCGATGGCGGCCAGGAACGTCTGTCCCAGCTTCATATCGCCGGCGACGGGACGCAGCTTGATGAGTGCTTGCCGTTCCCAGGTGCGGCCCATGGCGTCGTAATAGGAGAGCGTGCTGGCCAGCGAGCGCGTCAGCGGGCCGCGGTGACCCTCCGGACGCAGCCGCAGGTCCACGCGATAGGCCTGGCCCAGGTCGGTGTGTGCCGACAGCAGTCGTACCACCTCGCCCACGACGCGGCCGTAGAACTCCTCGGTGCTGACACTGGTGATGCGCTGACCGCGCGTGGCGCCGTCTTCGTCATAGACGAACATCAAATCGATGTCGCTGCTGTAGTTCAGCTCCTCGCCGCCGTGCTTGCCGAACGCCAGGATGACGCAGCGCACCGGTTGCCCGTCGGCGGTGAAGGGCCGGCCGAAGCGAGAGCCGATGTGCCGTAGCGCCGTCTGCAGAGCCACCTCCAGAGCCGCGTCCGCAACCCGCGAGATGTCGCGCGTGATTTCCTCCAGCGGCCGGTCGCGGATAATATCGTTGCTGCCGATGCGCAGCGTTTGCCGCTGCCGAAAGCGGCGGAAGGCGCGCAGCACCGCCGAATCCTCGAAGGCCGCGTCCACGTCGGCTTGCAGTTGCTCTTGCATTTCTTGCTGGCTGGGGCTGCGCCGCAACGGCACGCGCAGCATGTCGAGATAATCCGGATTGGCCACCAGCAGGTCGCTGAAGAACTGGCTCGTGCTCAGCAGTTGCAGCAGCGTCTCCAGAATGCGGCTGCGCGGCTCCAGCAAATTCGGCAGCAGCCGCGCGCCGCCGGGATGGGCCAGGAAGCGCTCGAAATTATTGAGCGCCATGTCCGGATCGGAGCAGCGCGGCAGCAAGCGGCCCAGCGCGGGACTGAGATCGCGCAGCGCTTCGCTGCCGACGGCTCGGTCCAGATGGACGAGGTTGCGCCAGCCGCGCTCGAGGTCGTGTAACTTCCAGCCTTGCAGGAGACTTCGCGCTTGGTCTGCGGATTCCAGGAATTGGCGGAGCTGGTCGAGGTGCATGATCGCCGGGGTAGTCAGACCGCGCCTCACAATACAGGCAAACCAAGGCGCTGACCATATTTCGCCTGAGCAGGGGCCAGAGTTTGCGCCACACTTGCATGATCGTGAACGACCTGCTCGGATGTTTCAACAATGCCAAACAGCGTAAAAGCCGTCGCTTCGGCAACACGAACGGATACGGTGTTTCCGGTCAGCCGTGGGTTTCCTTCGAACACGACAATATGGTCGGTCCGCGTGCGGCCGGTGAGCTGGATCGGCCCGTGGCCAGGCTCCTGCTTCAGTGCCGTCTTGCTTGGCCCTTCAACCAGCACTTCGACTACCTCACCGATTCGGCTCAGGTGATCGGCCAGGCTGACCTTGTTTTGAATCGCCAGCAGCTCATTGTTACGGCGTTTCTTCACTTCCTCCGGCACATCGTCGGCGTAAAGCTCGTCTCCCTTGGTACCGGGCCGCGGACTGTATTTGAAGATGAAACTGTTCTTGAAGCCGGCTGTCGCGACCAGGTCGCAGGAACGCGCGAACGACGCCTCGCTTTCGCCGCAAAAACCGACGATGAAGTCGCTGCTGATCGCCACCCCCGGCACGCGCTCCCGGCAGCGCGCCAGCATGTCGCGATAGTACTCCACCGTGTAGAGGCGCTTCATGCGCTTCAGCACTTCATTGCAGCCGGACTGCACGGGAACATGGAGATAGGGACAGACCTTCGGCAACTCACGCACGGCATCGAGCAGATCGTCGCTCATGTCGCGCGGGAAGTTGGTGATGAATTTGATGCGTTCGATGCCGGCCGTGTCGTGGATGCGCGCCAGCAGGTCGGCGAGACGCTCGCGGCGGCCGTCCGCACGATCGTGCTTGTAGCTGTTCACTGTCTGGCCGAGCAGGGTCACTTCCTTGCAGCCCTCGCCGGCCAATTGGCGGACCTCGGCCGCGATGTGCTCGGGCGGCCGGCTCTGTTCCGGGCCGCGCACTTGCGGCACGATGCAATAGGTGCAGAACTTATCGCAGCCGATCATGATGCGCACGTATGCCTGATAGGGGGACGGCCGCATCGACGGTTCGCGCAGCGGATCGTAGCTTGCAAAACTGCGTTCCACATCCAGCCGGGATGCCTCTTGGCGATCCAGGCTCAGCGCCAGTTGCGGCCGACCGGTCTTTTCAACCTCGGCAATCAATTCGGGCAGCCGGGCCAGCTGGCCGGTGCCGCAGACGATGTCCACGTGCGGCGCCCGCCGGCGGATGAGTTCCTGGTCCTTCTGCGCCATGCAGCCCAGCACGCCGACAATCTTGCCCGGGTGCCGCTGCTTGTGCGAGCGTAGCCGGCCCAGAGCGCTATAGATCTTGTCCTCGGCATGCTGACGCACGCTGCAGGTGTTGAAGAGAATGACGTCGGCCTCGGTAGCCTCGTGAATCAACTCATAACCCTGCCGGCGCAGACTGCCCACGACCAGCTCGCTGTCGAGCACGTTCATCTGGCAGCCGACTGTTTCGATGTAGAGTTTCTTGGCCATATGGATCAAGGCGAGCCGTTCTTTTCTTTCTGGTGCTTTTCAATAATTTCGCGCAAACGCGCCAGTTCTTCTTCTAACTGCCGCGCTCTTTCCGTGGCCTCCCAAGCCTGCGTGGCTGCAGCTTCTGCTTCCAGCGGCCGAATGTAGTGGTGGCCCGTGGCCGTGTGGATGACGCGAACCTGGCCGTCCGTGTCGATGATGATTCGAAAACCTAACGTGCTCGTCACGCCGCCGTCAGCGTCTTGTTCATCCTTGTACGTTCCGTTGTGTTGCAGTCGCTTGAGGAGCAATTTTTGCGGCAGAAAATTACCCGTTATGTCGACAAGAATGTACTCTGCCACGCCCAGGTATGCATAGAGCGGGATTTTTTCCTTCAAGTCCCGTTGCTGAGCAGACCGTCGCGACAGGATTTCGACCGTCAGGCGCGGAACCGGTCCGTCTTCACCCGCGGTGTAGGAGCTTATATCCTGATCGAGTCGTTCGTACGGCTCGACAACCATGGTGTCGGGAGTGGCATACGGAGTGCGCTTTTGCTCAGGCAAATTCTCCGGACGGTAGTAGAGATTCAAATCAGAGAAAACCTGGTACTGCGAGAGCTGCGCAAAATGCGCGCTTAGACAGACATACAGAATGACGTTGCTCTGCAGATGCGGATTCGACTCGCCCATGTCGCCCTCGTCGTCGTCTTCGTAGAGAAGCGGCACATTGCCGAACCACTCGATGGGGCGAATCGGCGGCTCATCCTGGAAGAGGATCGGTACGCCCCCCACATAGGTCACGGGTTCCAGCCGTTCCTCTGGCGGCTCGGTCTTTAAGTGACTGGCCATGCTTGTCTCCTCTTTGCTCCCTGATTCAACTTTTCAAGGGCATTCAAGGTATTCTAGCCGAAGTTGGACGATCCATGTCAGTTCAGTTCCGGACCCAAGCAATCTCCCGGCTGCGCTTTCCGGCCACGCAAGAACTCGACCGCGGTCATGCGCCGCTTGCCCGCGGGCTGAAGCTCCAGGATTTCCACCTGGCTTCCGGGTGCAGCGGCAACCAACAGGCGGGCAGAGTCCGGTTGCATAATCACCTGGCCTGGCGGCAAAGCCGGCATGTTAGCATCGGCCAATGCTGCCGCCTTGAGAATGAGCAGCCGTAAAGCCGGCTGTCCTGGCCGATGCCAAAACGTGTACGCGGTCGGCCATGGCTGCATAGCACGAATGTGATTCACCACGTCAGGAGCCGGCCGGTTCCAATCGATCAAGCCGTGCTCCTTCGTGAGCTTCGGAGCCTTGCTCACCTGGCTCTTGTCCTGCTTGCTTCCGACGGGGTTGCCCTGAGCCATTTGCTCGACGACCTTTGCCGCCAGCTTGCTGCCGAGCTGGGCCAGTCGCGACTCCAGTTCCCCGGCCGTTTCTTCCGGGCCGATGTCGACGGCATCCTGGGCCAAAATGTCGCCGGCGTCCAGGGCCCCGGACATGCGGATAATCGTCACGCCGGTGCGTTGCTCGCCGTGATAGATCGCCCATGCCACCGGTGCGGCCCCGCGATACTTTGGCAAAAGCGAAGCGTGGACGTTGATGCCGCCTCGAGGCGGCACGGTCAGGACATCCTTCGATAAGATCTGGCCATAGGCGGCCACAACCAGCAGGTCCGGTGCAAGTTCCTTGAGGCCGGCCACGCCTTCCGGCGTGTTAATGCTCTCCGGCTGAATGACAGGGATGTTGTGCTCGACGGCGACGTCTTTGAGGCTGCGGCCCGTCTGGCGTGTCGAGCCGCGCTCCTGGCCGATCACGCGATCCGGTTGGGTCACCAGGCCAACCGGCGGATGCGGGCCGGCCAGCAATGCTTGAAACGTTGGTTCGGCAAACGTGCCGGTCCCCATCATGACGAGACGCATGGGCGGCTGGCAGGCTAATCCTGCCCCTCCAGCGCGGTCAGCAACTTCTCAAGGTCGGCATCCGGTGGAATTTCGCCGCGTTCCTGGGCGCGGCGAAAATCATGCTCGAACTTCTTGAGATCGCCGCGAATCGTAATCTTGCCGATGGCGCCCACCTTGTCGATGAACAGATCGCCGCGCAGGTGATCGACCTCATGCTGCCAGACCCGCGCTTCCAGGTCGGACACCGTCTGATCCACCAGCTGGCCGCTCAGGTCATAGGCCTGGCAGCGAATCGTCTTCGCCCGGCGCACCTTCGCGTAAAGACCGGGAAAGCTCAGGCAGCCCTCCTCGCCCTCGACCGAACCCTTGCGCTCGCTGATCTGCGGATTGATGTAGATCTTCTGGGCGGCGCGGTTTTCCGGGTTCAAGTTCATGACGAAGATCTCGTACGGTAGAGCCACCTGAGGCGCGGCCAGGCCGAGGCCCTTGCCCTCGTACATCAGCTCCAGCATTTCCGCCACATAAGCCTGGATCTTTTTGTCGATGGCCTTGACGGGCACAGCCGGATGCCGCAAGGACGGGTGGGGAAAATTGACGATCTTCATCCAGATTCCGAACGCTAGCCCGCGACCTAAGGAGAGTTTCCACAAGCGAATCCTCGTCCATTATAGAAGAAGCCGAAGGGCGCTCCAAGCAGAGAATGCGCGGCCGTTTTCGCCGTCCAACGGCCGAATTGTCGATTCGAAGGTCACCGCGCCGGGCCATCTGTCGGGCTGAATGACGACTGACTAATGACCAATGACCGCTTTCTTTCATGACTCCGTCCGAAAGCGGACGTCGGTTATCGAAACGCCTGACGATAGCAGTGCCTGACGATAGCAGTGCTCGAAGAGCAATTCCCATTCGCGTTGCTGGATCTGCTGGCAAAGCCGCGCACCGGGCGTCGTCCCGGCCAGGCACTTCTCACACAGGTCCACGAACGCAAACGGATCCCAAGCCGCTTGGTCTGTCAAGAAGCCGGTGGAGGCCGGCGGCTTTTCCACCTGGGCCAGGGCGCGTGCGGCCTGCACAAGCGGATCAAAAATCGGATGCCGCCCCACGCGCTTGAACCAGTACCTGGCGTTGTCGAAGTCCGGCTCGCGGCGGTGGAGGATGCCGTGCCAGTAGCTGCCGCTCGGCGAAGCAATCGCCTGGCTGATGGTGTGCGACTCGTCGAGAAAATCGTGATAGAGCCAGATGCCGGCCAGGCACGCCCGGGCCATGTCCTGGTCGCGGATGGCCTGTCCGGCAAAGAGATCCTCGGCCGTCATTGTTTCAAGCTTGGCGCGCATGGCCTCGTTAGGCTTTCCCGGGCCAACCGGCATCAGCCGTTCCTCGGCAAGGAAGGCCGAAACCGCCGGACCATAGGCTTGGAGTTCTTGCTTGGTCATGATCCTCTCCAGGGTCGCGGTGACCGTTGGACGCAAAACGGCTGGACTGGTAGGATAGCAAACGCGGCAGCGTGAAGCGCCCGTAGCTCAACTGGATAGAGCAATGGTCTTCGGAACCATAGGTTGGGGGTTCAAGTCCCTCCGGGCGTAGTTCATCCCAGACGGCAATCCCGGCACGCTCCTTAATCTTGGCCCGTTCGCTACGCGCCTGCAAGCTCTTGTCCGCCAACGTCAATTTCAGCAGACTGCGTAGACTCTCCGGTTTCTTAATTGACGCCTGGCAAAAAGGTGCTTAACTTAAATGTCGCATAGGGAAGGGAAATCGGCTCGTGAAGATCATGCTGGTCCCATCTTCTGTGTCGGAGCACGGCGAGGGTCAGCTCCAGTACTTGACTTCCTATCTCATCAACGACACGGTCGCCGTCGATGCGGGCAGTCTCGGGCTGGCGGCCACTCCCGCCGAGCAGACGCGCGTCCAGCACGTGCTGATCTCGCACACGCACATCGACCACCTGGGCAGCCTGCCGATCTTTGTGGAAAATATTTATGAGAGCGGCACCCCCGACAGCGTTACCATCTACGGCAGCGCCGCCGTGCTCGAGTCGCTGCGCAAGGATATCTTCAACGATCGCGTCTGGCCGGATTTCGTCAGCATGTCGACGCCGGACGATCCCTTTCTGAAACTGGAGGAGTTGCAGGCCGACAAAACGATCGACCTGGACGGTCTGCGCATAACGCCGATCCCGGTCAATCACGTGGTGCCGACCTTCGGTTTTCTCATCCAGGACAAGCAGACGGCGATCCTGATCGTCTCCGATACCGGTCCGACCGACTTGATCTGGGAGCGTGCCAACGCCGCGCGCAACCTGAAGGCCGTTTTTCTGGAAGCGAGCTTTCCGAATAGCATGACCTGGCTGGCGGATGTTTCCAAACATTTAACGCCGGCCCTCTTTGCAGCCGAGGTGCGCAAGCTAAGAAAGCAAGTGGCCGTGATTGCCGTGCATATCAAGGCGCGCAATCGCGACGAAGTGGTCAAGGAACTGGAAGAGCTTGAGATCCCAGGCGTGGAAATCGGCCGCTTTGGCAAGGCGTATACGTTTTGATTTTGCTTGTGCGATGACCTGGAGTCGTCGGGTTTTCACCCGCGGTAGGGATTACCTTCTTATGCTCCTGAGCCGTTTCACCAGGGACGAAGGTCTTTCCATGTTGCGGAAGGGCAGCAACCGACTTGCCGGGTGGCTCGTTGTCCTGGCGCTCCTGGCTGCCGTCTTGGTGGCGTGGCAGGCGCCGGCCCAGGCGCCGGATGAGCCCTTGTCGGTGGCAGACAACAGCCCGCATGTGCCTCTGAAATGTCTGGGCGTTTCTTCCTGCACGGCCGCGGCCTGTCATAACGCCGGCGGCCCGGACGGCAGCAAACGCAGCGAGTACACGACCTGGTTTCAGCACGACCGCCATGCCCATGCGTTCGCGGTACTGGGCGGAAAACAATCCGAGATCATCGCGCGCAACCTCGCTGCCGGCGGGAAGATCGTCCCCGCGAAAGAGAATACGCTCTGTCTCAAATGCCATGCCCTGGCGCCGGAGCTAGCCGGCAAAAAACACGCCTATGTCAATGACGACGGTGTCAGTTGCGAAAGCTGCCACGGCCGGGCCGAGAAATGGCTGTCCATCCATTACTTGCCGGAATGGCAGCAGAAAAGCGATGACGACAAGCTGCGCTACGGCATGACGCCGACCAAGAATCTGGTCTATCGCGCCAGGCAATGCGCCGAGTGTCATATCGGCACGCCGGACAAAGAAGTAAATCACGACCTTTACGCCGCCGGGCACCCGCCGCTCTACTATGAATTCTCTTCTTTTCTAGCGAGCATGCCGAAGCACTGGAGTGAGCGCGAGGACAAGGCGCGCTACCCGGATCTGGAACTGCGTGCCTGGGTCCTGGGCCAGGCAGTTTCCGCCGAGGCGGCAATGAAACTGCTGGTCCATCGCGCTTCAAGCGAGACGAGCCCCTGGCCAGAATTCGCTGAGTACAATTGCTATGCATGCCATCATGTTTTGTCGGCTAAGAGTCAGCGGCAACGTTTTGGACATATCCCCGTTCCGGGGACGCTGCCTTTCAATTTCTGGTTCACCAGCTTGCTTCCCGTTCCACTAGAGTCTCAGTTTTCTGGTCGAGTTGCGAGTCAAGTGAAGCAAGAGATTGACGATCTAAGAGAAGCGATGCAGAGGCCAACTCCTCGACGCAAAGCCGTGGCTGAGCAAGCGGACATCCTGAAGCGAAGGCTCCAGGAATTACTTCCGAGGTTGGAAAAATCGGTGCACACGCAGCCAATTGCAGAGATGATAATCAGTTCCTTCTTTGCCCAGGGCCGCAAGCGCAGCGCAAGCAGTTGGGAGGAGGACATGCAGATTTACTTGGGCTTAACTGCAGCTTTTCGTACCATGAGGGACCTCGATCCAGCTTATCGCGACGGATCGCTAAGGCAGAGGCTCAATAACCTGCAGAATCGCCTGCGCTCTCCTGAAGGCTACGACGGCTCTCCGGTTCATTCGAGCGAGGATTCGAAGGAATCTCCCAAACGACCATGAGTTAGGCAGGCAGGTCCATGCTCCGACAGATCCTGTTCAAGCTGCTGAATTCTCTTCTTGCAACCCTTGTGCTTTGTTTGACACAGAACGTTGCATGTGCGCTGCATGCGCCTTTCAGTGATGATGAAGCGGCCTCAGAGGCTTTGGCGCACAACAAGTACCTTGGCGCCAGCACTTGCCAGTCGTGCCATACCAAGCCAATAGCCAAGCCAGATTTTGTCCTTCTAACGGAGTTCACGACATGGAGAACAGAAGATAGACATTCGCTAGCCTATGCTGCGCTACTGAATTCGACTGGCCGTAGGATTGGCAAATTGCTGGCTAATGACGAACAATTCGCGCAAAAGCCGGAAGCTGGATGTTTGAATTGCCACGCGATGAATTTTCCCAACCGCCAAGGCGAAGGGTTCAGTCCGCGGGATGGCGTCAGCTGCGATGGCTGTCACGGTCCGTCTGAGAAATGGATTGGGCCGCATTTCGCGCAGTTTGAGAGCTGGCGAAAGAAAACACCGATAGAGAAGCAACGAGAAGGCATGAGGAATCTTCGAGACCCGGCCACCCGGTCTGCCTTATGCCTGTCCTGTCATCTAGGAAACGCAGAGGAGGGTAAGGTTGTCACGCACGCGATGTACGCCGCCGGGCACCCGCCTTTGCCCGACGTCGAGGTTGCCTCCTTGAGCAAACGATTACCGCAACATTGGCGAGATCTGAAGAAGGTTCCCTATTTGATGGACTCGAAGACTCCTACCGCCGTTAGGGAGCTTTACCATTACGACCTCGCTGATTTTCAGAATACACGATTGACGATCGTTAGCAGCGGCAATGCATTGGCACACCAGATGAAGTTCCTTTCAGAAAGATCGACTGACGGCAACATCGCCGACGCTAAGAAGCGCTGGCCTGAAATGTCCTTGCCTGGCTTCGAAGGCCAGTCAACCGACGACTTATGGCCACAAATCGCCATGGCCAATCTCGATTGCTACGCTTGCCATCATGACTTGAAGAAACCAAGTTGGAGACAAGAACGGGGGTACGACTTCCGTCTTCTTGACGGGCAAGCAGTCCCTGGCGTTCCGGGAAGGATTCAGTTTCAGCCATGGCCCTTGGCGCTTTTTCAAATCGGTCTTCAAGACTCAACACCAGAGGCCTCCACGCGCGCCGGTTTATTCAATGAACTCAAGAGTGGCCTGATGAAGCTTCATTCCGCGAACAACGCTAGGCCTTTTGGCGACCGCGCAAGTGTAAATCACTCATCAATTCTGCTGAAAGACTGGTCACAAAAGATCGTACAGCAAAGGCTTTCTGTTGCCGCTGACAAACTCAATCAAACAGCCCTTCAGAGATTGCTGTTGGGCCTGTGTAAACTGCCCTCCGATTACTGGCCGGACTATGGCTCCGCCAGACAAATCGCTGCAGCGATCAACATAGTCTCTTCCGAGTGGCGGCCTGAGAGTAACGTTGAACAAGCGAATCAATTCCGCAAACTCCTCGAGGAACTGTTAGTCGAACTGGATCTTGGTCCCTTGTCAGGACCAGAAGCTTCAACTCTTGCCCGAAAGAAGCTCATAACGGAGCAAGTCGCCATGCTCACCAAAAGGAAAATCAGCACTGAAGAGGACTTACAGACTGCCTTGTTGACGCCAGAGGCGGCCAACACGCAAATCCGCGATTTCTTGCTGAGATCGGAAAACGGCCGATCTTCGTTCCTCGACACCTATGAAAAGCTACTTGGCGAGCAACGTCTGGTAAGCTCTCGCGCGGCCGCGGACTACGAACCCGAGCGATTCAAGGAAAAACTAAGCGCGCTTGCCAAGCTGCTACCTGGCAAGTAATTCAGAGAGTTTCGACTCTGCTCTCCCAATAGAGCTGTTCCCTACGTGAGCGCCATCACGCAGCCGTAGTATTTCGGAAACATACTCGACATAATCAAAGTATCCTCGACTACACTCGATTTTGAAAGGAAACAGCCGAAGGTTGCGCCGATGCTTCAGATTCACGTCAGCAACGCGCGGGAGCGACAGCAGTTCGAGCACGCCATGGGGCCCCTTGAATTCGGACGGGGGCCGAAGCGGGATGCGACGCCGCGTTGCGTCATTCAGGATGACCTGTACGTTTCCAAGGACCACGTCCGCATCGAAGAGATGGCGGCCAGCCGGATTCGCATTGAGAACCTGAGCCAGCGCAACCCCATCTGGCTGGCCGACAGCACCACGATCGCGCCCGCCGGCAACCGCGACGTTATCTTGCCGGCCCGGCTTACCGTGGGCGAGACGGTTATTGCCGTGGACGCCGGGCCCGAGGATCCGGTCAAGGCGGAATCGCTGGCGACCATTGCCAAGCCCGTGCGCGGCAGCCAGCTCCTTACCGAGTCCAAGACCGCTTTGCTGCGCCTGGGCGATGCGCCCAACCCCGAGACGCTGGCGCATTGGTTCGAGACCCTGATAGCGGTGCAACGCGCGGCCGCAGGCTCCCCGGAGTTCTACCAGCAGACCGCCCAGGCCGTCGTCGATCTGGTCGGGCTCGATCGCGGCCTGGTGGTGTTGCGGCGCGTCAATAACTGGGAGCCGGTGGCCCGCGCCGGCAAAACCCAGGTCAGCGGCCGGGAATTCAGCCTCACCATCCTGCAGCAAATGATCCAGGAGCGGCGCACCTTCTTTCAATCCGCGGCCAGCGGCTCGGTCATCAGCAGCCTGCAAGGCATTGAGGCCGTGGTCGCCTCGCCCATCTTCGATGCCCAGGAGCAGGTGGTGGGCGCGGTCTACGGCTCGCGCACGCGCTTTACCGACAGCACCAAGGGGCCCGGCATCGGTCCGCTCGAGGCCCAGGTCGTGCAGTTGCTGGCGTCGGCCGCGGGCGCCGGCCTGGCGCGGCTGGAGCACGAGAAGGAGGCGAGCCGTTTACGGGTGCAATTCGAGCAGTTCTTTTCCCCCCACCTGGCCCGCGAACTGGAGCGCAACCCGCGCATGCTCGAAGGCCAGGAGCGCGTCGTGACCATCCTGTTTTGTGATATCCGCGGCTTCTCGCGCATCGCCCAGCAGATGTCGCCGAAGGAGATCTGCCAGCTCGTCAGCGAAGTCATGGGCATGGTGACGATGCAGGTCCGCGAGCATGAGGGCGTGGCCGTGGATTTCGCCGGCGACGGGCAGATGGGCATGTGGAATGCCCCGGCCGACCAGCCCGACCACGCCGCCCTGGCCTGCCGCGCCGTGCTCGCTATCCAGGCTGAACTGCCCAAGTTATCGGAAGCCTGGCAGGAGCGCCTGGGCGGGCCGCTGGAGATGGGCATGGGACTGAACACGGGACCGGCCCTCGTGGGCAATACCGGCAGCCAGCAGAAATTCAAATACGGGCCGCTGGGGCACACGGTGAACGTGGCCAGCCGCGTGGAAGGCGCCACCCGGCAGCTTGGCATTCCGGCCCTCTTGACCGGCTCGACCCGGCTGCTGCTGGGCGAGCGCTTCGCGGTGCGCCGGCTCTGCAAAGGGCGTCTCGTGGGCATCACCGACGCGGTGGATCTGTATGAATTGCACGCCGAGCAGGCCAGTCCCGAATGGCTGGCGCGACGCGACGCCTACGAACAGGCCCTGTCCCTTTATGAAGCGGGGGAGTGGGGCGCCTCGTGCCGTGCCATTTATCCCGTGCTCAGCGGCCAGGAAGGCCGGTACGACATTCCCAGCCTCAATCTGGTGATCCGGGCCTCGGAATGTCTGAAGTTGCCGCCCAAGACGTTTGATCCCATCATTGAATTGACCAAGTAACGACTCTTATGCTGATAGGCGCGCGAATAGGTGCTCTGCCAATTCGGAGATCTTGACGGGTTTTACCAGATGCAGGTCGAACCCATCCGCCCGGGAGCGCAGTTTGTCGGGCTCCTGACCAGAGCCGCTGAGCGCAACAAAAAATGGCTTCTTGTTCTGGCCGCATTGCGCTCGGATTAGCTTGGCAACTTCAGGCCCGTTCAGCTTGGATTGGCCGATGTCCAGAAAAACCACGTCCGGCCACTGGTAATGGATCAACTGCAAGGCTTCCAGGCCGCTCTGGGCAGTTTGCACAGCGAAGCCGCGACCCCGAAGAATGATCGCGGTAGACTCCACCGTGTCAGCATTGTCATCGATGACGAGTACGCACAGCGTGCGCCGCCGATCCTGGTTGATCATTGGCTGTCTTCGCCAGTGTTGATGCTCGCCTCGTGCGTGATCGGCTTGGCGCCGGTAGCCGTAGGGGCCGAACTCGGCCCGGAGCTTTGGCTCGCTCAGGTTTTTATTCCCAGGCGCGGCAGCACCCAGACTTTCACAATGAACGCAGCGGCTACCACTCCCAGCAAAACGGCAATCTCAATGAACATCCCCATCTTTGATCTCCCATGTCTTTACATCGGGCTACTGCTTTATTCGTTATCAATGTCCAGATATTGGTGACCAGGGAATCACCTGGCCACCCCGCCAAAGTGTTTCTCGACGCAACTCATGATGTCCGCCAGATGAGGTTGGGCGATGGCGTAGTAGGCCTTTCGGCCCTCCTTGCTGCTGCCGAGCAGACCGCAGCGCTGCATCAGGCGCAAGTGCTCGGAAGCCATGTGGCTGGGGATAGCGCACGCCTTGGCCAGTTCTCCGACCGTGTAGCGCTCGTGACGAAGCAGCTGCACCATGCGCAGCCGGTGCGGATGGGCCAGTATCTTGAGACACTCGGCCGCTTCTCCCAGTGCAGCAAGCGACGTGAGTGCCGGCGTCTTGGCGGCAGTCGTTTTAGCTGTCATGATTATTCTTCCTTCACTCAGATATATCGAAATATCTCGACTTGTCAAGTATAGGGTTCCATGGCAAGACCATAAGGGGAGTTTTCAGGGGCGGTGCAAGCGTTTGTTTTTGCAAAGGCCACAGGGCGGATGGGGTCGGCTGCCGGATGGCTGGAGACCTGCGGTCGGCGTGTCGGCGGGGTCAGGAGACCCGCGCCGAGCGCGAGATTCTGGCGGCCGGGTTCAAGCAAATCGAAGAAGTGAAGTTCCTCAAGGAGAACTACTTCGTTCGCCTCCAGAAGGTAGAAGCAGCGAAGGACCAGGGCCCCTCGGTCAAGTCGAGCCGGACGAAAGAGTCCCAGTTCCAGTCACTGGCGACCGATATTGAGGTACGGTGAACTTCGCTTTTTCCGGAGGGCGCTTGCCCCGAGGCGGCAGATTATGCTGCCCGCGGATCGCTGAGACTCGGACAACGAAGCAGGCTCGGTCTAAATCTACGTTGCCCCCTTAAGTCTTTTTAATGTGTATTCAAATACGGCACGAGATTATTCGCCAGCGGGCTGCCCAACCCCGTGGCCAGATCGTAGCCGGGCCCTGCGGGATAACCGTTGCTGCCGGAGACAATGTCCGTGTAGTTGCTGCTGTAGGCTGCCGCGGCCGCATTGTACACCGGAGCGCTGGTCAAGCTATTGCTTGACAGCGGTGTGGCACGGCCTTGATCGGCCAGCGCTACCAGCCCGGCCCACTGCGGCGATCCAGCGCTCGTGCCGCCAAAGACAAGCCAGCCACTCTGGCCGAAGTAGGACGTGGAATCGTACACCGCGACGCCGGTGTTGGGATTGGCGTCATAGGAAACGTCCGGTGTCGCCCGCCCGCTCGCGACGATGCCGAAACTGACTTGATAGGCCGGTTCGAGTTCGGAGAGGCTGGGCCCGCCTCCGCCGCTGCTCCAGGCCGTCTCCGCGCTGGTGCGGTTGCCGCTGCTGTCCAGCGGCAAGGTTGTCCCGCCCACGGAGACAACGAAAGGCGACGCCGCAGGATAAATCACCTGGCCACCCGTGTCGCCCGAGGAAGCCAGGAAGGTTACCCCCGCTTGATTGAAGTGGGAGTCATACGTTGACTCACCGGCAAAATCGCCGGCGCCCCAGCTCATGGACACCGCCTGGGCGCCGTGGCCGACGGCGTAATCGACCCCGCCGAACAGGTCGGTGAACGAGTTGCTCGCCGACTCGACCAGGAGAATGTTGGCATGCGGCGCGATGGCGTGCGCCCACTCCACGTCCAGGGAAATCTCTTGCGCCCAGCCGCCGTTGGTCGTCGGCTTGCTCCCCTGAGCGTAGGCCTTGGTGAAAGTGAAGGCGCCGCTGCCGGTGGTGGGAAGGCCGAATTTGGTGCTGAAGGTATTGAGGTCGGATTGAATGGTCGGATCATCGTAGGCATCGACGATGCCGATGGTGATGCCGCTGCCGTCCTTGGCAACTTGATCGAAGCCATAGGCATGCCGGATCTGGGCAGGCGAATAACCTGCCGGCGTGCCGCCGCCGCCGCCATGGGGTCTCTTGAACGAAGTGGCATGCAACATCGGCTCGGCCGTTGCTTCACCCGAGCCGCCGCCAAACGCAACGTTCAGGCCAGCCGGCTGCGGTTCGCCATTGCTGCCAGGGATCGCCAGGGAGCCAGCCGCGCCGCCGCCGCTAGCACCCGTAGAGCCGGCAGATCCCGAGGGAGCAAGCGCCGCCGCGGCGTTCTGGCCGGTCTGGCCGCCGCCAACGGCTGCTGGCGTGCTGTGTCCGCCTCCGGCGCTCCCGGCGGAAGGCAGGGTAAATGCTCCGAGCGGATTGGCGAAATCAACCGCCTGCCCGCCCGATCCAAACAGATTGTCATTGCCCGGCTCTTGCACTGGCGCAACGGCCGCCGCCGCTCCGCCGGGATCAGCGCCATTCTCTTTCGCCGGGACGCTGACCGGCACGCTGGCTTCGCCGAGCAGGCTCGCCCGCTCGGTTGAGGCACTGGGGTTGTCTGTTTGGTTTGCGGAGCCGGCAGGACCGGCGACCGAGAACGACGCCAACGAATCCGCCCCATCGATCTGCGGCGCCGTATCGCCGGCCAGCGGCGAGATAGCCGCGGGCAAAAGGAGCAACCCTGTCAACGTCTCGCCCGGCACCAGCCGGTCTTCAAGTTGTTCAAGCGCGAGGATAAACGGCCGACGGTACTTGGGCAGATGCGCGCGTGCGTGGTACTGCATCAACAAGCTCCTGCGAATACGATCTACCCCTTCGCCAGCGGTAGAATTTAATGCGTCAAGACCGGCCCAAGAATAATGGTCTCTTGACGCACTGTCAAGGTTTACGTGAAATTAATGCAGTGTGTTATGCGGACATAAATTCCATCCGAGAGGTTCGCGCTCGATGGGCGACCCCAGGATACCCGCGACGCTAACCCGAAACGCGAGCGATTCCCGGAGCCGAATCCCTTGCGGGCGCCTCCCTCACGGGTTATGGTGTAGGCGCGGCCGATCAGGGGAACTTCACTCCTCAGGAGGTGCCCGCATGAATCGCTTCATTCTCGCTCCCTTCGCCGGCGCGCTCGTCGCGCTGGCATCAGGTCTATCTCTCACCGCCGCGAATGACAACGACGACGAGGTCCCGCCGGACGAACCCGTGCGCCTCGAAGCCAATCTCTTTCAGCGAGCGATTCGCCTGAGCGCTGCCGACGGCATCATGGACAGCGGCGCCTCGTGGGGACATTCCAGTCCCTGGCTCGTCGACGTGGACGGTGACGGCATCCGCGATCTCGTGGTCGGCGATTTCAGCGGCCTGTTCCGCTTTTACCGCAACGAGGGCACCAACCAGCAGCCACGCTACGCCAAGGCCGTGAACCTCCAGGCCGGCGGCGTGGACGCCAAGGTCCCCATTTACTGATGTATCGGCTCCAGTCCTCAGTTTGTGGACTTCGATGGCGACGGCATCCTCGACCTGGTTTCCGGCTCCTACGACCCGGGCGAACTCTATCTTTTCCGCGGCCAGGGCAAGGGCCGCTTCGCTGCCGCCGAGGTGATTCGCGACAAGTCCGGCAAGCCCATCCTCAAGGTGCCCGACCAGAAGAACCGCGTTGAGTCGTTCGGCAGCTGGATGGCCCTGGTCGATTGGAACGACCGCGGCGTTCTGGATATTCTCGTCGGCACCTTCGACGGCATGATGTTTCTCCGCCGCAACGAGGGCACGCGTACGAAGCCGGTCTATTCGGACAAGAACGAATGGGTCATGGCCGGCAACAAACGCCTGCGCGTTCCTGGCGGCGCCCACGCCAACCCGGTCATTGCCGACTGGGACGGCGACGGCCTCTGGGACATCCTGACCGGCAGCGCCGACGGCGGCGTCTACTGGTATCGCAACGTCGGCAAGAAGGGCAAGTCCCAGTTTGCCCGCCCGGTCGCCCTGGTGCCCAGGCACCAAGGCATGGGCTACGGCGAGCTGCTGGATCCCCAGCACGAGCCGCGCCCCGGCATCCGCACCCAGATCGCCGTGGCCGATTACGACGGCGACGGCAAGCTCGACCTCCTCGTCGGCGATTTTTGCACCTACCTGCAGGTCAAGCCGGACCTGACCGCCGAGCAACGCAAGCAATTTGAGAGCACCCGCGACCAACGCGACAGGTCCGCAGCCCAGCTGCGGGCGCGCATGGAAGATCTGCAAGCCAAGTTCAAGACCGCCATGCGCGGCGTGCCGAAGAGCGAATGGAACAACGAGGCGAACAGCGCCAAATGGCAGAAGATGTACCAGGACATGCAGGCAGCCGCGGATTACGTCAAGCTGCGCAAGACCTACGACAGCCTGGAGAAGGACCTGGCCGCTTTTGTGCTCAAGGGCAGCAACGGCGAAGCGGATTCGCCACATGGCTATGTGTGGCTGTTTCGGCGGAAGTGAATGGCGCGAAATTCGTGCGGTTCAGGCCCGCGCCATAATTCACGTTAGCGCCAGCAGTGATATTCACGCTGAGTGTTTTTGCTTTTCTCATGACGCCTTTGTCGATCAGAAGCAAGAACCGAGGCACGAAAGGGTTCAGGGACCGCAGCACCGTCAAGTGACAGGCAGAAAAAGCAGTTGGGAGTTGGGAGCCTTTGAGGATGGCCATTGGTGGGGCATCACTGACGAGGAATCTTGTACTTGAAACTCATCGCGGAGCCTTGCTTTTTTGGCGGAATGTGAAGGGCAGTGTCGGTTTCTTCGTTGTAGAGGTCGCACATCGCCTTACAGATCTTTGGGATCTGGCCGTCGTCCCCTAGCGCCTTTGCGATTTCGCCAGCATTTACAAAGCACTCCTTCGACCCCTTGGCGGTTGCAGCGGCCATCTTGGCTGCTATCAGCTGTTTAATTGCCTTTTCAATCTCAACTTCACTCGGGGCAGTCGGTGTCGAGACGGCTGCCGCTGGTGGCGCTGCGGCCGCGGGTGTGGGCTCTTCGACCGGGTGATCGTAGAAGATGTTGTTCGGCATGTCGTCGTAGAACGGCACGGGTCGCTTGTCGGGCGCGTCGGCATATCTTCGAACAAAAACGATCTCGCCATCATTGACCTCATTCTTCGTAAGCGTCGTTCCGATCCCGGCATTGTTCGGGCCTTGCACAGCTTCGACCATGGTTTTGTTCAGTGCCAATGAGTCGACTGCCTGCTGGTGGTACTTGTGCCATAGCCGAACAAGTAACGTGTCGTCTTTGCGGATTTCTTTCCCTGGATCAACCGACACGCTCAGAGCTCGTTGCGCGGGATATAGCCTGTTAACGACACCAACCCGCTCAAAACCCGGAGGGGACGTAAGGGAGCGACCTGACTGAAACAGCGAATGTAGAATCGGTCGAAAGTCCCATTTATAGGCCATCATGGCTTCCACGGTTCGAACCATGTCGGCGGTAGACACCATAGCGATACCGCATTGTCTTGCGAAAGCAACGGCTTTATCGCCAAGAAACGCGTCATTTCTCACCTGCCAAGGTAGCGTGTTCTGGTAATTAAAAACGCAAAGCGCCTGCGAATTCTTCCTTCCCTCGTTCATCCGCGATAGGAGTCGGGCTGCTACCGACTGAAGGTGTTCGATTGAAGGCATCCCAGGAACGTCAAAGTAAAAAATCGGGACGGCCTCCTTCGCCACATCAGACCATATCTGATATCTCTCATGGGCGTGCGGACATCCGGGTGGTTCGGCAGGGGCGCTCTCTATGTAATCACAATCCAAGTAGCAAAAGAACATTCGAATGAAGAATTCGAGGTCGCGGGTCTCACCGTCGATCGATGAAACGAACTGTCGTCGGAGGATCTCGCGTTGAAGATGCTGTAATACCTCGTCGTCGGTCATGTCCTCCTTGGATGGGGAGAGAAGTGTGACGCCTTCCGCCGTGTAAGTCCAGTTGTGCATAGGCTTACCGCGCAGCACTGGTAAGATTGACCGTGCTTGCTGTCTCATGATCTCGTCTTCTTTCCATCCGTGAAGCCACTTCACGAACCATACCGACGTTTCAACCGCACGAAGCATCGCTCCTTCCAAGCCTTTTGTGATTCGAATTCCCTCGTGGACCACTTTATGGCGAAGCTTACGGTTGCGCTCGATCTCAACTCTGAGACGAACTCCGTTTATGTAGGGGATCGGTGCGATGATCGGGCCGGGAACGCGACGTCCGGACAGGTTGACGTAGTCGTCCAGTCGGGCGTCAAAATCGTTGAAGGTCTCTGCTAACCGCTTCTCTATCTCTTTCTGTGATTTGTTTTTGGCCTGAAGTTCCTTTACGATGGCGTTTTCAAGCGACACTTCGACCGAGGTCGCAAGAAGACGAACGGCATCGGTATAGCGGCCCCGATAGAAGAGCGACCAGGCGTCAAGGGCTTCGAGTCGTCCTGGCGCTGGTCGTGTTCGAAGAGCCTTTTTAATTGACTCCGGATTGGTCAACGCAATCGCCTGTCGATTACCGTCCCAGTCACGAACAAATGGCATTTGGTCGTAGGTGAAGTATGGCATCAACGAAACAGGGATCCAGCTTTGACCTCGATTGACAAACCAGAAGGGAAGGTCCCATTCGGAAAGCTCGTAGGAGAACGCGTCTTCCGCAGTGAGTGCGTACGCGACGAGCAAGCGATTCACGAAGTCGAAGTGACCGAAAACGAGGGATTGGAAATAATGGGCCGCTTCCTGCCGGCGCCGTTCTTCTTTGTCGCCGGCTGCCGTAATTGCGTCGTCGAGGCATTTTGTCCTAATCTTGATCACCGTCCGCAGCACGCGGTAATTGAGTGAGTTGTCTTTCACCTTGTCGAGTTGCTGGATCAGCGGCTCCGTTATCTCATGGAACGAACGAGCGTTGCTGTGAGAATTGCGGTAGCGCTTCCCGTATTGAACCTCGACGGCGTCTTGGATGATTGAGAGTTGTAGAGAGCACGGCCCAAGCGTGACCGTGTAGGCCGATGGTTCGACGAGAAGCCAGAATGGGAGTTCAACGTAAAGGTCAATTTCAACCAGGGACGAGCCCCACTTGAGCAAGTCTCCGAGCCGAACGCGTTCGGGCCACTCTTCTCGGGGAACGAGCGATAGGGGCTCGCTCTTCTCCGCGAGGATAACCTTCAAAGACTTCAACTGATCGCTTTCGATGTCTTCGAGCGCCGGAAAAATGGCGCGGATCGACAATCCTGTTGTTAATCTAATGACTTCGTACTTCACGGCTTGCTCCGGATGATTCACCAGATGGACGGCGGCGTCATGGGATGTCCTCAGCTGCACCTGGAACGGGCCCACGTGACTTCTTGCAAGATGGTCATCAGGACGCTGGAAGGAATCAGATTGAATAGCTCGATCGGGGCACGAGCACCTCCTCCACCCAGTCGCGGTCCTGGAAGCTATTCTATCCAGTCGTAATCGTGAAAGGTTGAGCGCGATTCGGTCACATCGGCCGTGGTGTGTCGGACCGTTCCTGAAAGAGTTTGTCAAGCAGAAACGATTTCCCTGTGGGTTGCTGCATAACGGTAGCGCTTGGCTAGCCGCCTGTTTTTGTTGGGTTTGTTGGTCGCGCGGTTAATCGGGGTAATTGCCCTTTTTTGTTTTTCGGGATTCGATTCGGTTATCGTCGCCACGGGAAGTTGCAATCGTTCTTTTCAAACGCGATTGCTCCCAACACATTCCTTCGCGAACTACCGCTCACGATAACCGTGAGCGGCTCTGCCTGGCAATCGGTCAAGGCAGATGCGGATTTATCTGGTGCGAATTCCTCGCCGTAAGGGCCACTCCATCCAAAGCGTCGGGCTGCCTGGCTTCGACCATTGCTGGCTGAAGCCGCCGCATCCACGGTCCGACTCGAGTTGGCCCAAACGGGAGGGAAGTTGCCACCAGGCAACTCACCAGGTTTTTGCATCGCAGGGTTCGGACGGTCTGACACCCTTATTTTTCCAAGGTTTTTCCCAAGATGGCCCCAAGATGGCCACGCCCTCTCTCCCCAGGTCTGTTTGCGTCCCCGAGTAGGACTCGAATGTAAAGGACACTTAGTTTTTTTGCATTGCCAAGCGTTGCGTTTTCGTTGCAAGCGCCTTTGCCGCTCAGCTCTTCGGGCAATTTTCCGTTGGTAAGCGTTGCGGCCAAGATTGGTGCAACGTTGCCAATTCTGTTACTGATTTGTTACCAGATTGGACCCTGTAGGGTTGGGCGATTCAAGGGCCGTGAATGCGGTTTGAATTTGGCCGGCCTATCGCCCTAGAATTAGAGCCGAGACAGCCCGCGATGGGTTGCCAGTGTCCGCTGACATTCAGGAGAAAACGCGATGCCAAGCCAGCAACCAAAAACGGGCGAAACGGTGGAACAGGGGGGAACGTATGCGGCGAATGGCTGCGGTTGCCGAACCATAACGGTACTCTCCAAGGGCGCTGTCTTCCCGAAGTGCCCACAGCATGGCAAGCCGACTACCTGGGAACAGATTCCGTCGATTATGCCAAACGAGATGACCAATACGAACTAGTTGCGCGGCCGGGACATGGTTGCACATTGGCGATTCCGTTTGAAGTCACGTAAGAGGTGCCGCCTTCGCCCATTCGTCGTCAAAGAACGGCCGGTCTTCCTTGTCCGGCTCTAATCGGATTGCTTCGTTCTTGTCAGTCGAATTAAGGGACATGCCTAAAATGAGCGTCTGACCACCGCTCAGAAGCATGAACCGCCGATGTTCCTTCCCGGCAAACAGCCGGACTTCCCCGGCCGTGATTCCCCGTTCGTTGAACCACGCCGTTACAAGTGATTTGGTCAATTTCGGATTCGCGCCCTGGGTCATCTTCGGCGAACTCAGCAGGCGAATGTTGTTTGCAAGCGTTCCGCCGAATGACAGGATATCGAGCAAGGTCGTCAGCCCGGCATTGTCCAAATAGGGGTCGAAGACTTCCCGGATTTCCGCGCCACCAATAAGGCCGGAAATCTTCCCGATGTTCGTTGCTGGGGTCCCCGCTTGAAGGCGGGCGCTTGTCTGCTTTTCCGGCCAATTCACGCCGTACAACCTTGCCGCGGCTTTAACGTGTTGTTCCAGCTGCTCCAGCGTCGAAGCATAACCGACTCTTGCAAACTGACCTGACCAGTGCAGAACGTCCCAAGTCGAGGCAGCATACGGACGAATGAAAATATCCTTATGAACAGCAAGCCGCATCACAAGTTTGTTCTTGGAGTCGGGTTCTTCATAAACCTCTTGGCACCATCCCCGCTCCTTGCAATCAAGTAGGTAGCTAACCACGTCATCGCGGGTTAGCCCTGGACCGGGATACTCAGGAAATGCTTGGCCTGACACGACGCGAACTCCTTTCAAAGCGCTGGGATGACCGCATTTTAGCAGATTAGCCGCGGCCGGTCACCGGCGCCGCCCTAGTCACTGCCTCAGGCGCCGGCCGGCTTACCGCAGGTCGCGTGCGCGCGTACCCACCAAGTCGCGCCGTCAATTTCCTGTGGGTGAACGCGTGAGACCTTGTCCGAGAGCCAGATGCGGGAAATCTTCACGGTTCGAGTTCGGCGCTGCTCGTGAGGCACCGGCAGACGCCGAACACTCCGCTGGGCGGGGGAGATCCTTCACGCACCGAAAAAGGGGACAGGGTAGATTCCCAGCAGACTACCCTGTCCCCTTTGCCGCTTCAGCATTCTGCAGCGCAAGGCTGGTCCAGGTTAGCGACACTCATCTCCCTTGATTCGCCGCCGTCAGGAACAGGAGGGCGAAGCTCGTGGAAACACCCGTGGAAAAGTCGAGTTTGCTCTTGGGCTCGCTCCAGGAGCCGTCATCGCGCTGGTGTTCCAGCAGCCACTGCGTCTGCAGCCGGTAAAAGTCGTAGGCCTTGCCGGTCTGGCTTCTGAGCGTGCCGCTGTTCCGGAGCCGGCCCAGGCGCCCCAGGCTGTGCAGGCAGTAGTAGCGCTGTTTGGAAATGTCTCCCGTGACACCGTCCCCCAGAAAGACAAGGCCGCGGGCGACCGCCTGGTTGACGCGCTCGTTATGGTCGAGATGGTGGTTGCTGGTCAGCAAACCACACACTCCGGCGATGGTCATGGTGAAGCTGGATCCATGCTGGTGCGGGAGATAGGGCCAGCCGCCGTCCTTCTGCTGCGTTCGCAGATAGAGGTCGCGCAGCTGTTGCCAGGCTTCCCTGGGCACGATGGCGCCCGCGCGGGCGCCGGCGTCCAGAGCCATGACCGCGAACTCCGTGTTGGAGTTGTCGCTGAGACCCGAGTTGGGCTCCGTCCTGGTGTAACTCCAACCGCAGAACTGCCCCCCGGCATCATGGGAGCGGGCAGCCCAGAGCCGCTTGACGTTTCGTTGAATCATTTCTTTGTCGCGCGGCTGCCCGGCACGGCTCAACACCAAAATCTGCAAGCTGATTACGTAGGTGAACTCGGGTTCGGTGCCGCGCAAGTAGTCGAGCCCTTTCCTGATCGCCGGGTCATCAATCGGAACGCCGGATTCGAGCAGGGCCAGCAAAGCCAGGGGCGTCCGTCCCCCTTTGAACAACTGGGCCGTCAGCTCATCCTCCCAATGGCCATGGGCTTGCGCGTTGCGCAGATAGGTCACTCCCCGGTGGATCGCCTCCCGGACTTTGTCGGCAGGCTTTGTTTGGGGCCGCTGCGGACGGGGTACAGCCGTTTTCGGAGGCAGTGCCGGCACGGCCGGCACGTCGCGGATAACAAAATCGTCCGGCTGCTTCTCCTGCAGGTGATGCTGCTTGCGGAGCAGCGTTGTTAGCGGCTCGGTCGCTTCCTGAAGCGTTACCGAGGGCTTGAGCCGAACGAGGATGAGATCCAGCGGCACCTTTTCAGGCTCGACCACTGCGCTTGCCGGGCCGGCGGGCGCTGGGGCGCGATAAAGGTTCGCCAGGTCGTTGGGATCGACAACGTTGTTCGCCTGGCCGGCGTTCTTGCCGCCCTCGTTCAGAGCCTTATCCCGGAGTTCTCGAATAACCGTCCACGGCGCCAGCAGGATATCGTCGCGGTCCCATCCCGAAAAGTCCGGCTCCTTGTGCGGCAGCACACCGATCACCTTCAGCTTGAAGCCCAATCCTAGCAGGCTCACCTCCTCGCCAAGCGGGGACTTATCTCCGAAAAGTTTATGTACCAGCGTTGGTCCCACCAGGCAAACCCTGCGACCGGCTTGCACGTCCTTATCGGTGAAGGCTTGTCCCGCCGCCAGCGTGGTAATGCACCGCGTCTCAAGGAACGCAGGCGTGCTCCCGTAGATGAAGAAAGGGATCCACGATTGGTCGCCGTGATGGGCGAAGGTGCGTGCCCTCACAACGGGCGCGGCGCTGGCGACGCCCGGGCAGCGCGCGATGGCCGCAGCATCGGCAAGGCTGAGTATCTTGTCGCCCTTGGCGTCGCCCGCGCCACGCCGGGCTGGCGCAGGACTGATTTGCAATTCCTCTGTCGGCCAGACCCAGACATCGTCGAAAAGCGCTTCGAGCAGTCCCTTCTTTCGCGGCTTATCCGCAGCTTCCGCCCGCTGGGCAAGGAAATCGCTGCCGATCGCCGCAACGAGGAATAGCCAGAGCGCGGAACTGCAGGCGTAAAACCGGGACATAACGGCTCCTTGCGACCGCTACTTGTCTACCAAGGCACATTCGCGAAGGAAAAGATCGTTCTTGCCTACGTGATAGGCAAGCCCGGTCGCGGTGATAACGTCGCCAAGTTTCAGCAACTGAAACTTACCGACGTGTTCGTCCTTCGGTTTGCAACTGATCCACGGCACCGAATTGGGGTCGCCGGCTTCTGCGGCCAAGATCACCTGACCCGGTGCGCCGTCGATGCCTTGAATCTTGCCGCGGACAATTAAGCTTCTGCCCAGATAAAGCTTCTTGACGGCGTCTGGACCTTGCTGGAATACGTCCACGAGTTGCTCAGAGGTGACCGGCGACTCCAGCGTGCCCATGCGCTCGGTCATCTTGCCGCTGCTGTCGTCGTTGGCGGAACAACCAGAAACCAAGCACAGGAATAGACCAAGCCACGCAAGAGTGTGATAGTTCGAGATTCGCGCGCTGTTCATGGGCTGCCCTCCGCTGACGACGCCGAATGCGCTTCGCCAGTTCTGTGCCCAACATTTATCCTACGCCAGCCCCTGGGTTTGAAGCAAGGATCGCTCAGCCGGGCCGGAAAAAGGCGGTCATCTCCGCTTTTTCGTTTCGGGCCAACGCAGCAACTTACGCATGTCAGCAGCACACACACGCTTGTTTTTCCCGACCGGGATACCGTGGTCGAGATGGCCCTGACGCTGAGGGGGATTCGGTTTCCTCACCCTGGCATCTATCTGGTAGAATTGTTTTGTAACGCCCAGTGAGTCGCCGACACCAGGGTGCTTGTTCACTGAACGCAAGACATTTATGAGCCCGGAAGAACAGCAGCTGAATCCGCGCCATCAACCGGAGACCGTTTCGACGGCAATGCAGCAATCGTTCGAGGACCCGGAGGGTGGACTTCCACTTGATTCTCCCGTGGTTAAAGCCCGCGAACAGGAGTCCCGCGGCAGGCCAACAAGCATTGGTCAGCCGCAAGCGGGCGCTGATGGCAAGACAGATTGCTGAACGGACTCTTATCGTTTTTGTAAACCTCGCGTGTCCAGGAATTCGCGAATGCTCACTTCTCCATTACGGCAACGACAAGCGTCGTCAGCAGCTCGGCACTCTCACCCTGCGTAATGGCCGCGACCGCGTAAGCTGACTCCTTTTTCAGCAGTCTCCCCCGCCGGCCTACGCCAAGGTTTGGCGGGCGGGCGGACCTTCTGGTTCGTGCTGGAGAGCAAGATTTGCAAGAACGCCGTCTGCACAAGCCGGCGCGCCGCCTGCGCCGTTGAATGCGCTCCGGGGGGCCTCGTATGATCGAGATCTATAAGCGCGATCGTGACGGCTACCATTACTGGCGGGCCTGGCGTTATCAGCGCATCGTTGTCCTGAACTGGGGGAAGGTGGGGGAGAAAGGCCGGACCCACCAGATCCGCCTGAGGAAGGGCCAAACCGCCAAGGCGGTGATCAAAGAGGCCGCGCGTAAGCCCATCGCCGAAGGCTACTGCCCTGTCGACTCCGAGGATTTTGGTACGGTGGTTGTGCAATACCGACTGGATAACTGGGGCTCGGTCGGTGATCTCGACAAACGCCGCAAGATCGAGGAGGTCCTGAATGAGTGCCTTGCCTCTACATGTAATGGGTTTTGCGACGGTGGCGACCTCGGCAGCGGCGAGATGAACCTCTACTGCCTGGTCATCGACCCCAGGGCAGTGAGAAACGCCATCGTGTCGGCGCTGAAGAAGAACCGATTCCTCAAAGGCGCAGTCGTCGCCGTGCGCGAGGGCGAAACCTACCGGGTTGTCTGGCCTGACGATTTCACAGGTGTTTTCAGCATCGTCTGAGTTGACCGTTGGGGAATCTTGAGAGCGGTCTGTTCAAAAATCCCGTGGGAACCGCCAGCGTCAGGAGCACTGCTCCCAGCAAACCGAAAGCCAGCCTGGTTAACGGGGTGAGCCTATCGCGACAGGGGCCGTATTCCTTTAGGCGAATCGATATTGTATGAAGACTGTGCGATATTGAGTTTTTGTGATTCCCGTTCTTGCTCCGAGGCGATTCCATGGAAAGCAGTCCGCAACGGTCTGGAGCCGGAATACCGCTTCAGATCGAGATCTCGCGCGGCAGCTTCCATTTCCGGGGAACGGTGAGCCTGCCGGTGGTCCCGACAAGGCCCCGGGAGCTGGTGCCGCTGGCGCTGGCTCTCGCGGACGCGGTCGCGGACGATGCCGCCCGGCGCGTGGCGGCCGAGGGAGGCACGGTGTCTTGCAAGAAGGGTTGCGGGACCTGCTGCCGGTATCTGGTGCATGTGTCCGAAAGCGAAGCCTACTACCTGCATGACCTGGTGGAGCGTTTGCCGGAACCACGCCGCAGCCAGGTGCGCGAACGCTTTGCCGAGGCGCGGCGACAGTTGCAGCAAGCGGGCTTCCTGGAAACGCTGCAGCAATTCCCGATGTGGACGAGACGCGAGATTCATGAACGCGGACGGACCTATCATGCCTTGCAGATTCCCTGTCCCTTTCTGGAGGACGAGAGTTGCTCCATTTACGCCGACCGCCCGATTGCCTGCCGGGAATACCTGGTGACCTCTGCGCCGGAGCACTGCGGCGACGCCGACCGCACCGCGACCCGCGCCGTCAGCATCCCCGTGAGCTTCTTTGCGGGCCTGGCCCGCTTCGGTGTTCCAACCGAAGCAGAGACTCTGCACCGCTGGATGCCGCTTGTGCTTGCGCTGGAGTGGGCGGATGCTCATCCGGACACCAGCGCAGCGCGGCCCCCCAAGCAACTTCTCAACGAGTTCATCCAGCACCTCGGCATGAAATCTCCCACGGAAAGGCCAGCGCCGCCAGCGACTGCCGGCCGGGAAGAGCCTGCCGAATAGACCTTATGAGAGCGTAAGCCGGGGACATCCATAACGGCATTGATCATGCCCCCGGCGAAGCACAGCACCGCCAGCGCGACAACCGCGATCAGAGAGATGACCCATGAATTTGCGTTTGCTACTTATCGGAACAACGATGCTGGCTACCCTCAGCATCGTGTCGGCAGAGATGCCGCGGGCCGCGGCGCGAGACGAGGTCAGGACCTGGGCGGATCGGCTGGGCTGGCCGCCTGGCAAACGGGTCGTTATTTTTCATGCCGATGACATCGGTATGTGCTACGAAGCGAACCTGGCGGCCCAGCGCGCGTTGACCAGGGGCTATTACCGCTCCGCGGCGGCCATGGCGCCGTGCCCCTGGTTCAATGAAATGGCGGCCTGGTGCGTCGCTCATCCAGAGCACGATGTGGGGCTACATCTCACGTTGACGAGCGAATGGAGATTCTACCGCTGGGGCCCGGTCGCCGCGCGCGAGAAGGTGAAAGGGCTGCTGGATCCGCTGGGCTACTTCTTCCGCGATGTCGGCAGCGTGGCGCGCTCAGCGACCGCCGAGGAAGTTGCGGCGGAAATACGCGCGCAGCTTGCCCGCGCGCGGAAGCTGGGGATGCAGCCGTCGCATATGGACACGCACATGGGCACGGTCTATGCTCGGGGCGACTACACGCTCGCCTATCTGCAAACGGCCATGGAAGAACACATCCCGGCCATGGTCATTGACATGACACCGCGCACCATTGAGAAATTCAAGAAGCAAGGCTACCCGATCACGGAAAACACGATAAAAATGCTGACGCGCTATACCTTGCCGAAACTGGACGACTTTCATTCGATTGGCGAAGGCAAAACGTATGCAGAGAAGCGACAGAAGCTCTTGGAGCAACTTCGCCTATTTCCGCCAGGACTGCACGAGATCATTTATCATCCCTCCATCGAAACCGAAGGGCTGAAGAAAATCACCAACTCCTGGCAGCAGCGCGTCTGGGAAAACGAGCTCCTTGCCGATCCCATTGTGCAGCGTTTCATCAAGGAGAACGAGCTCATTGTGACCGACTGGAAAGAAGTAATGGCGAGATTCAAGAAGACGTCGCCCCGAGACTTCAAGGCAAATCCATGAATAGCCTTCAGTGAGTCTGACCGGGCATGGGTCATGCTCGTTCGCCGGCTGCGCCAGGGCCAACTCCCAGGCCAAGATGCCCAACGTGGCCACGAAGATGGCCACCACAAACCATCAAAATCCAGAGGAAATCTCCGAAGATGGGCAACATGGCCAGCCACTCTCTCCCCTGAGTCCGCCGTCGATCCGCCAGTGCGGCTTGGCGGGCGGACGGACGAACGCCCCCCCGGCCCCAAAAGCGTGGCAAACTGGCAAACTCAATTCTTTTCTGGACACAACTTGACATGCGCTAATGGTTTGCGGATGAAACTGAGTTTGCCAACCGTGGCAAACTCACCTGGCAAACTCAATGGCCGCCTTGGAGCTCAGGATTTTGCCAACGACATCGCGCGCCACGCCGCCGGGCCGGCTTCGAGGGAGGAGGTAGTTTCGAGGGAGAGGCTCTCACTGACTTTCAAGTTTCGCGACGCCCAATTGGATCAACGCGCCCACACGATTGGCTCGTGGCTCCGTCCAATTTCCTACCTGTCCGCCGCCGCCGTTCACTCCGGAGGCGAGTCCGCGCGTCAGCACATGCCAGCAAAAGTAACAATGATTCGATGTCATCCCGGGAAGCGAATCCGGATCGTGCGCCAGTAGCTCATCGCGAATCGCCGTCAGCCCTTCGCGAAACACCTTGCCGACGTAGGGATGTTGACGTGCGCGGCGCACGATCTGTGCGACCGTATCCGTGTGAATATTGCCGATGGTGAGTTGATCGAGGTCGGAGGCGAAGCCGCAGCAGGGCTTCACCTCGCCCCGGGGATTCACGATCAACGCCTGGCCGGGACCTTCGCAGTAGTCTTCCTCGAACCAGACGCCGTCCCAGGCGCCGGCCAGCTTCTCGGCGCGCTCCACCGGGGCCAGGTGATTCCAGTTGAGCAGCATCGTCAAGTCCGGCGTCACGAGCAAGAAGCGGCCGAGCATGTCCGACCATTCGACCACGCCGTCCAGCGCCTGCGCCAGAGAGCGGACCGGTTCCAGGCCGAGATCGGGCCGGCGGCTGGCGTAGGAGAGGGACAGGATGTCGTCACGGCCAAAGACGTGCCGGGCGGCGCGGCAGAAGTCGGCGAGCGCTTCGGTGCGGATGCCGTGAAACTTGTCCACGCTGAGACCCAGCTTGCCGGTGAAGCCGGCCCGTTTCAGCTGGTTGAGAACATCCTGTAAATGGGCCGCGTCCTCGAACCACACGCCGTTTGTGACAATTTTGTCGAAGCGGAAGCCCAGCTGTGCGGCGCGGCGGCACAGGGTGTGCACGAACTCGGGATAAAGAAATGGCTCACCGCCCGTGAAGCCCAGAATGCGTATCCCATAAGCATGCGCGTCCTCGAGAAAGCGCAAGGCAACCTTGATGTCGAGCCGCTCCGGCCATTCGATGGGCACGCAGCAATGGGGGCAGGTGAGGTTGCACTGGTAAGTACCCGCGAAGGAGAGATAGTTGGGGCGAAAGGTCCGCGTCCGTCGTTTCACCGGACGGCCGGGACCGCGAGCGGAGCAAGAAGATCTGGGCGAACCGGCGGCCATGCGGAAGACTCCAGAAATGCGGGACTAACCGATAGTATAGAGAAGGAGCCGGTTACAGCCAAAACGGCAAGTAGGTCCGGCTCTCCGAGCCGGACCGAGCCCCGCTCGGCAAGCGGGGCCTACCCGAAGGCAGCAACATCTGGAGGAGTTATGCCGAACCTGTTCATTCGTCATCCTTCCAGGGAGCCTGCGCCCCGCAAAGGCTGTTTTGGTCTCATCTTCGGCACGAACGGACTCCGCTTCGCAAAGCCCGTCTGCTTCGTCTTGATGAGGATTCTCCTTGTAACCCGGCAGGGTGTTATGCGAGAATTCGGAACGACTCCTACTTTTTCTCGGGCACGATTTTTTCCATTCACGGTAGGGCTGTCATGAGCATGAAGTGCCGCGCCGCCGTCGTGGGTCTCAATGTCCTGGCATTATTCGCGTTTGTCGCCTGGCTTCAGCCGGGAGGCGCGAAGGCCCAGGTCAAGATGGCGGTGCAAGCGGTTGCGCCCGCGCCTCCGGGAGCCGGGCCTGCCGCGCCGGGAGGCGACGGCGAGTTCACCGACGCCATCACGCTGCCCAAGGACCGCGAGGTCAAACAGCGGCTCGAAGCCGCCCGCGACTATATCGCCAAGGAGCAATGGGTCGAGGCGTGCCGGTTCCTGCAGCGTGTGCTCGACCGCAAGGAAGATGTGTTCGTCCAGGTCCAGCGCAAGGGCGCGGACAAGCAGGACAAGGTTCGCTGGGTGAGCGCCAAGGCGGAGTCGAACCGGCTGATCGGCGACATGAAGCCCAAGGGGCTGGAAACCTATGAGCTGGAGTATGGCGGCCTAGCCAAGGGCCAGCTCGCGGATGCCAGAAAAAGCGGCGATCCGCAACTGCTGGCGGAAATCGCCCAGCGTTATTTTCACACCCAGGCCGGCGGCGAGGCCACCGATCTGCTTGCCACGTACAAGCTGGACCGTGGCGAAGCGCTGGAAGCGGCTCAGCATTACGAGCGCCTGCTGCAGCGGCACGGCGCCGATCAACTGGGTCCATTGACACTGGCCAAGGCCGCGCTCGCCTTCCGGCTGGCAGGCGCCAACATCAACCAGAGCCGTTTTCAGCAGGTCTGGAAGCAGCTCTCCGACAAGATCAGCAGCGACGGCCTGCAAATCGGCGACGACAATGTCTCCCTCGCCCAGTTGCAAAAGGACCTGGACCAGGCGCGACCGGCGGAGACGCTCGGCGCTTCGGACTGGGCCATGTTTCGCGGTAACATCAGCCGCTCGGGAATTGGCCGAGGTAGCGCGCCTTATCTTGACAGCAAATGGCATCGGTCGACACTCGAAATAGATATTGCTCCCGATGAGCCCGCCAAGCTAAGTCCCGCTACCAAGAGCGTGATCGAGCAGACGCTAAGCCAGCAGGCGCGGCGGCCGGAACCGCTGCTGCCCGGTTTTCTTCCGATTGCCACCGGCGGCAAGCTGCTCTATCGCAGCTACCGCGCCATCCATGCCCTCAACATGCAGACGGGCAGGCTGGAATGGGAATCGGATGCCGTGGCCAGTCTCGATTTCCTGATCAAGGACCCCAACAAGAAGACGGACTGGACCGGCTGGCTCCAGGCTTACCAGCAGGGCTCGTTGCAGAATATCATTTTTGAGAACACGACCACCGGCACGCTGAGCACGGATAACGCGCGCGTCTATGCCGTCGATGACCTCGGCTTGCCGCCGCATCCCAATGCTGTGGCCGGGCAACAGTTTGGCTGGCCGGGGGGGGGCGGGCATGCAGGTGTCGGCCGGCATGAGCGACCTGGTGAATCGCAACCGGCTGGTGGCGCTGAACCTGGAGACCGGCAAGATCGATTGGGAACGCGGCGATCCGCAGCACGACAACAGCGACATCGCCGGCAGCTACTTCCTGGGGCCGCCGCTGCCCCTGGCCGGCAAACTCTATGTTCTGACGGAAAAGAATGCCGAGCTGCGCCTGGTGTGCCTCGAGCCCAGCGAAGGCAAGCCGGTCTGGACACAAACCCTCGCCACGGTCAAGGACAAGCTGCTCAACGACGTCATGCGCCGCGTCCACGCGGTCAACCTGGCCTATGCGGAAGGCATCCTGGTCTGCCCCACCAACGCCGGAGCCGTGCTGGGGATCGATCTGCTGTCGCGCAGCCTCAGCTGGGCGTTTCCATACCGCGAAAAGTCGAAGGAAGCCGGGGAGCAGCCGCAAGGCTTCGCCCGCCGCGGCCGGGTCATGATGTGGCCGGGCCAGGACCCGAACGCCAGTCTGGCCAAGCTAAATGGCGACTGGAAGTACTCCTCGCCCGTCGTGCAGGACGGCAAGGTCGTCTTCACCGCTCCGGACGGGAACGCCGTGCATTGCTTGAATGTCCGCGATGGCGACCCGATCTGGCAGGCGGAGCGGCGCGACGACCTGTACCTTGCCGGCGTCTTCAATGGCAAGGTGGTCCTGGTCGGCAAGAATAGCTGCCGGGCGCTGAGCCTGGCCGACGGCAAGAAGCAAATCTGGCAGACCGACACCGGCGTGCCGTCCGGCATGGGCGTCGCCAGCGGCTCCAGTTACTATCTGCCGCTCCGCAAGGGGGAGATTTGCAAGATCGACCTGGAGCGCGGCACGCTGACGCGCAGCCCGGTTCCCAAGAACGACCGGGGTGAAGCAGAAGCGCCCGGCAATCTCCTGTTTTACAACGGCGATGTCGTCTCCCAGACCGAGACCGCCGTCACTTGTTATCCGCAGGTGGAATACAAGGTCGCCCAGATCAGCGGGGTTCTGAAAAAGAACCCGAACGACCCGGTCGCCCTCAGCGAGCGCGGCGAGTTACGCCTCTACCAGGGTGACCTGGCCGGCGCGGTCGCAGACCTTCACGACGCGGTGCAGCATCAGCCCCCCGCCGCCATGGTGCCGAAGATCCGCACCAAGCTCTACATTACGCTCACCGAGCTGCTCAAGAACGATTTCCCCGCCGCCAGCCAGTACCTGGCGGAGTACAAGGAACTGTGCAAGGTTCCCATTCCGGAAGGCGCCACCACGGAGGAGCGGCAAAAGCTGGAATCTGAACAGCGCCGCCGCCAGGCCGGCTACCTGTGCCTGTTTGCCGAGGGCCGGGAAAAGCAAGGCCGGCTACTGGACGCCTTCGGAGCTTACCTCGAGTATGGCGCCCTGGCCGAGGCCAAGGAGCTGGTGCCGGTCATCAACGAGTCCGCGGTGAAGACGCGCCCCGATCTCTGGGCCCAGGGCCGTATTGCCGCCATGATCGGCAAGGCGACTCCGGAACAGCGCAAGCCACTTGAAGAGGAAATCGCCCGTCGCTGGAAGGTCGTGCAGGAAGACAAGAACCCCGAGGCGCTGCGCCGTTTTGTGGCCGCTTTTGGCTCGCTGTTTACGACCGGGCGTGAAGCACGCCTGAAGCTCGCCGAACGGCTCATCGAAGAGAACTCCTACCTGGAAGCGGAGCTTCACCTGGAGCAGCTCAGCCTGCAGCGGGAAGATCCACAAATTGCCGGCCGCGCCGTGGAGGCCCTGGCACGGATGTGGGCGCGCAAGGGCTTGATGGACGACGCCTCGCACTATTTCCGCATCCTCGGCCGCGACTTTGCCAAGGTCGTGATCCGCGACGGCAAGACCGGCGCGGAACTGCTCATGGAACTGGCCAGCGACAAGCGCTTCTGGCCCTACCTGGATGACATGATTCCGCCCCTGACCGGCTCCACCGTCAATGTGATGGAGATCCGCCACGGCCAACCGCTGCTGACTTCCTTCCTGCCTTTCGAGGCCAGGACGGACCTGCTTCCCTCCTTCCATCGCTTTACGCTGGCCAGCAGCCAGTCGAACATCAATCAGATGAACTCTTTCCAGCTGAAGCTGCTCGACCGCGACAGCAACGAGCCGCTCTGGACGATCGCCTCGGCGGCAACCCGCGCCCAGTACATGCCGTACGGCAACAGCAAGCGATTTCCGTTCTATGCCAAGGGGCACCTAGTTGTGCTGTATCTCGGCCACACGGTTTTCGCCGTCGACCTCATCGAGCGCAAGAAGCTCTGGGACAGGGACCTGATCAACCCGGACCGCCTCAATTCGGAACAGCCGTGGCAAATGGCGACGCTGACGCTCGATGAGGAAGGAGCGCTCCATATCACGTCGCCGACGACGGGCACCATCGAAAAGATTGGCCAGATCGGGCCGGTTACGGCCTCATATGTTTGCCTGCGCACCCAGGACGGACTAACGGCGCTGGATCCGGTGCGCGGCAACGTGCTCTGGACGAAAACCGACTTGTCGGCGCATACCCAGGTCTTCGGCGACGACGACCACGTCTTTCTGGTTGAGGTCCGCGATGACCGGCGCGTCGGCACGACGCGGGCGATTCGCGGCATGGACGGCGTCGCCGTGGACGTGCCGGACTTCGCCGCCGCTTTCCAGCGCAAGCTGCCGCGGGGCATGCTCGGCGGCAAGCTGCTGGTTTCCGAAAACGATCCAACCGGCAGCCTCGTCCTGCGCCTTTACGACATCGCCAGCGGCCAGGACCTGTACAGGACCATGCTCGCCCCCGATGCCATCGTCCTCAAGACTGAAGAAGCCGACCTGACCGGCGTGGTGGAAGCGAACGGCAAGGTGCGCGTGATCGACCTGGCCGCGCACAAGGAGATTTTCCACGCCGCCGTGGCCACGGAGCACCTGGAGAAGGTCACGGACGGGCTGCTCTTGCAAGATGACCGCAATTTTTACGTGATTCTCAACAAACCCAATGACGCGACCCAGGGGGTGCTGGGGCCGTATTCAAACCTGACCATGCTGCGCTCGGAGCGGGTTAACGGCGAGGTGTATGCTTTCGATCGCCACACGGGCAAGGTTAACTGGCATAACCCGGTGGAGCACCAGATGGTGCTGCTGGAACAGTTCCAGGACTTGCCCATGATGCTTTTCACCGCCAAGTATACCAAGGTCGATGCCCGCGGGCTGCAACGCCAGACCACGGGGACTCGGAGCATCGACAAACGCACCGGCAAACGCATTTATCCACGGGCGGGAGACCTCAGCGACGCGGATTCAGGCGTCATGCCGCTCCAGAGCCAGGGCCCTTTCCATACCCTGCGCATCGACCGGCAGAACGGCGTCGTCGATCTGATCGCCAACAACATGCGGCTGCGGCACTACGTCGGCAATAACGGCATGAGCGGCCTCAATGGCTCCCCCGCGCCGGCCATCAACTGGGATGCGCAGCCCCGTCCCGTACCACTGCAACCAATGCGGCCGATGCGGCCCAGGCTGGGCGGCGACGGCAATTGACACCTTTGCGATCTGCTGAACACAGAAAGGTCAAGATGAAGCGGCTGAGCCTGGTTCTGTTGTACCCGCTCCTGACGCTCGGCGCCGGGCAAACTTCTGCGGCGCGCGCGGACGAGATTCCTGCCAAGTATCGCGAGGTCATTCGCAAGGGCCTCGACTACATTGCCGGCCAGCAAGTGCGCGACGGCCACTGGGAGGGCAATGGCGGCGCTTACCCGACGACCATCACATCGCTGTGCGGCATGGCGCTGCTCATGGACGGCAGCACCATGCGCGAAGGCAAGTACGCCGACAAGATCCGCAAGACCGCCGACTGGCTCATGGAGCGCAGCCAGCGCAACGGCATG
>Ga0207041_1006_pt1 | contig 45263 bp, 39 predicted proteins | sample Alteio_BWMinCont_73_FD_153311 | JGI IMG/M metagenome (GOLD analysis project Ga0207041, IMG submission 153311) | Enriched cells from forest soil in Barre Woods Harvard Forest LTER site, Petersham, Massachusetts, United States -... | ecosystem: Environmental > Terrestrial > Soil > Temperate forest >... | reverse complement strand
GTCTCGCCCGGTTGATGAGTTTTTGGAGGAGCTTAATTCCAAACCGGCCATGACGAGGCTGGACAGCTGCTCAGACGGCATAGACCCAATGGCGGCCGAATCAATACAATCGCGTACAATGCAAAAAGGCAGTGCCAACGGCAGGCACAGGAAGACGACCGCTTTGCCTGCCCCTGTGATGACAGAACCTGTCCGCCTGCTTTTGACCGACGCGCTGTCGGGCCTTAAGCAGGTGGAAAATGGCCTTGTTCAGGTTGCCGCTACGTCGCCCCCATTTTACCTGCAACGGTCCTACGGGACAAAGACCGAATGGCCAGACGACTGGAAGGGCGAACTCGGCCATGAGGCTCACCCGAATGACTTCATCCGGCATCTGCTCTGCGTTTTTGACGAGATATGGCGTGTGCTGAAGGATGATGGTTGTTTCTGGGTAAACCTCGCCGACACCTTCAATAACAAGCAAGGAAAAAAGGGCACGACGAATGCGCCGAACGGTTCTGGCGGTCGCTTTGATCGTGGGGGTAGAAGGTATGCCCAGAGCCTCCGCGAGCAGCCGGAATTCTACAAGCATTTCATACCGGGCGTTCCGCATAAGTCAGAACTTGGGGTGCCTTTCCGCTTGATGCTGGCGATGACCGACCCGGCATTTCGAAGCTTTGTCGGCGCACCAGCCGGGCCGCAATGGATCTGCCGCCGTACCGTTATCTGGGCAAAGTCCCTGGTAAAACTGGAAACGCAGCGGGGTGAGGGCACTGCCATGCCTGAGCCGACGCTGGACCGGCCATCGCGGAACTACGAATTCCTGTTTTTGTTCACCAGGAAAGCAGATTACCAGTTTGACCGCACACGGATCGACGTTCCAGCCCGCAAAAGCTACAAGCGAGGTGACAAAGCAAATGCCGGGTCGGTTTGGGAGACGGCCATTCACGCCGATAGCGATCCCGGCCCGGATGGACTGTGGCGCATCAATCAGGAAGCGTCACGATACGAGCACGTGGCTATTTGGCCGCGCGCATTGGTGCGCCAGATGCTTCTCCCCACCACAAAAGAAGGTGACGTGGTGCTCGATCCGTTCGCGGGTAGTGGCACGACGGGAGAGGTCGCCCTTGAGATGGGATTGAAGGCCATCCTGATCGAATCATCGCCCATCGCTCAGAGCGCACTCAAAGATCGAATCATGCGCTGCACGGAAAGGACTCTCTTCTCCTAAGGAGCAATACGGGCCTCTTCCTGCCGACCACGGAGGGTTAGGGCATGGCGAAAAGGAAGTCAGCCGCGCAGGAATCACCTTTCGGCGAAACCTCGCGTGTCGAGCTTTTGGATCAGCACTTTCATTCCTTCGGGAAAATCACTCCAGCCACGGCCTGGCGGTTCGTCTACGAGGAGCTGCTCTGGTTCGATAAGAGTACAGCGCTTGTCCACCTTTACGAAAGCGACAAAGTCAGGCCTGGCCGCTCGTCGTGGTACAACCGAAGTATCGTGTTCACGGATCGGCTGTGCCAGCTGTATGGTGTGGACCGGACGGGTCTGAAAAACCGGATCGACCGTCTGTTTCTTGCGTGTCTTAAACGGATGGTCGAAAGCAAAGGTCCGCTGGCCCCACAGGGGCAAACTCTCGTTGCCGTGGCAAAGACGGGCACCGAGGCTGGACTGGCGCCGACGATTGTTCAAAAAGCGAAGGAAGCCGTAGAAGAGGCGAAAGAAGCCCTTGTGCCCTTCGCCGAGCTGGTAGCGGAAGTAACCGAACTGCTAATGACCCGCGCCGGGATGAAAGATGCGGCGGCCGTATCTCTCGCGCGCGACATCGTTGATCGGGCGCAATACCACCTGACCTTCGGCAGCAACCGGCAGAACGTACTTGGCGAAGGCTTCGAAGATTTGCTGAAAATGCTCGCGGTGCGTGTCGCCGGTGTGCCGGAGGACAAGATTGTACTGCGCAGGAGGGCCAATGAATTACCGGGATTTCAGGGGCAGCTAGAGGGAAACCGCAGAATCGAGTCTCCGGACATGGCGATCGTTGAAGTTCAGAGAACCGCGCAATTGTCTACCGTTAAATGGAGCCTCCGGCATGACCGGCAGAAGCAGCTGACCGACGAGTTGGATTGTTACGTTCAACTTTGTTCGCAGGACCAATTCCCCGAGTACGTTCTGGTTACCAACGAATATGATCCGGGTAGATTGAAGAACTCGTCGAATCTGCATAGCCGCGGAAAGACTGTGGATCGAATTTATCACATAAATCCCGAGCTACTGCTGGAAGTCCTTTCCGATGTTCCCTCGTCAGCTGCAGAAGTGCGCACACTGATCGACGGTGACAGGCTCCGTTCGCTTGAATCGTTCCTGAACGATATCACGGCGTGCTTCGCGCCGAGGAAAAAAGGCAAATGAATCCTTCACCTAAAACGGCAACTAGGCTCTGCGCCGACGATTAAGCTCGGCGCGCACATTGGACCTGCCAGGAATCGACCCGGTTTCGGCCCGGTATAAGACGCTGGAATCCGACCTGGCAGGCCCGGAGCTGAGGTTGGGTCTGGTGCGGTCCCGCGAAATGATCAGCACTAGACCCACTTTTGTCTCTGGCCGCTCAGTCGGCCTCGCGAGGTATCATCGCGGCATTCTCCTTTCACGGTTTGACACAGCAAGGGTTTTTCCTTATGCTGGTTCTGTTCCTGTTGGAACGAAGTCGGCCTGCTCATTTAGCGATGGCGCAGGCTACAACTGCCTATCATCGCGGCGAATTGCTGGCGTGATAGGTGAAACCAAAAAGGGGTGCGCATAAACGCCTCCGATCAGGTGAAGCGAAAACGGCAAGTCTTCCGGGCTGACTAGAAGGCGTGTGAAACCTACAGCTAGGCAGCATCCTGAGGGGCAAGCCAACCGACAGGGAACACGAAGGCCGGACCCCGTTTAGCGCGGGGCGTCGGCCTTTCGCGTTAAGGGGACCATCCTAACGCGCGCTTGCCGGCGTTTTTCGCCCGATGGTACACTTTGCGGATTGTCGTCGCAAGAAGTTCGTTCAGAATTGAAGATTTTGCCGGGTTTTAGTCAAAGGTGCGCTTCGCACCAACCTTGTTAGGTTTTGGCTGTTTTTCGGGGTGTTGGCAAGCATACCAGCCACTTCCCTTGGTCACCGTATCCAACACGCTTGCGTTCGAGGTTGAGACGCCTTCTTGCATTCCTGATTGTGCTACGCCGAAAACCAGCCAGTCGCCCGGTCTCGTTGAGCACGTTCACTGGCAGCCAGCCATCTTCAAGCAAATCATCCATCCTGAATAAATGGCGCAGCCACGCCTCCGCCGACAGCATGACGCTTTCCCTTGAGCGATGACTTGCCGGTGTGAATTGCTTTATCCGCTCGGCGCAGACTCTCTTTTTCCACCTTCTGCCAGAGACAATGCGAATGCGACCTTCTTGAATGGAGATCCGCTCCTTGCGGCCTTTGTCAGCCAGCTTGCGATTGATAGCGTGCTGAAGGGTTCGCAATCGACTTAAGTATTTACGGCGCTGCTTTTTGCCCAGGCGCGCCCATCTGGCCGGATAAACCAACTCTACCGCCGCGGGGAGGTCATGGACTTTCCCGTCGCAAGCGCGGAGCAATAATTCTTGGCGGCGAGAGAGAGTCAAAGCTACTCTCAACCACGCCCATTTTCTCTCGTAATCTTCTTGGCGCTTGCGGGCCAAGGCGGGAGCCGCTTTTTTTCTTGCCTTTGCGAGTTGCGCCAATTTCCTATCAACTGCGGCTGCTTCCTCATTGTCGTAATCGCGGGTCCATTCCTTGTACTGCTTGTGACCGGGCCGCAATTGCGGCGGTGGCGGTGCCGCCCTAGATGGTCGAGACAGTGGCATGGCGCATTCCCCTTGTTCCATCGGGTCCGACCAAGAATCAGCAATCGGCGGGGAATGCTTTTCGCCGTTGATGATCTTGGTCGGCACGCCGGTAGCTACTCCTGCGCTGCCCAATGGACTTGCGGTCATTTTATCTCAGTTCGCCTGTGGGTATATGGCTAGAGAATGTGGAAGCCATTGACACTGCAAAAAAGCACAACACACAGATTAGAAGCAGTACCTTAAACTGGGTTGCTCGACGAGGCGGCCCCTCAATCGGAATGCTGGTGACGCTGACGCTCGCTATCCAAAGGACTAACTGGGCCGCCCAGAAGCCAAACCAGACAGGCGGTCTATTTAGGAAAGCAAATGGCCTTCTAGATGCGAAAGCCTCATTACGCTGGTAATGGGAGCGCTCGGCCCTCGTTCGCTCTTCCTTGGTTGATTTCTGGGCGAATGGGATGGGTCGATGTCTTACTTGCCTGGATGCCACTTGACTTCTCTGGCGAGCATTTGCTCACGGACCGAGTTATTCACAGAAAACCGGCGAGAAACTACAGGTAAGTAAGTTAAAGGTATTATTACTATAGGTTTGGGCGACCAACTTACCGTGGCGTAATCCGCAGTTTTCCGTCCTGACCGCGACCAAGTTGCCGTGACGGCCGCGAGCAAGTTGCCGTGGATAACTTCCTCTCCGGGGCGGGTTGTCCACAGGCGTGCGGCCGTCGCGAGGGCGCGAGTAACTTACCGCTGCACCCGGCAACGGCTTGTGGCGTAGGCGTAGCAGCTGTGGTAATTGCTCCTCGCTAAAAGAGCCCACCTCGGTTGCACCTCGAAGCGCGACCAACTTACCGTGGGTGCCTTACGCGAATTCAACCGGTTAGCCTGCAGGCCAAATTGTCCCCGCTGCTCGGCGCCGCCGGAAACGTGTGGGCCTTTCTGCGCGACAGGGCGCGAGTAACTTACCGTTGCATGCTTCGGCGCGTCGTCCTCGGGCTTTCTGCCTGTATGCCTCCCCTCCCCGCTCCCAAGCTAACGACCTGGCATTAGGGCCACTAAGGGCGCGCGAGTAACTTACCGTCGTCACTTCAAGGAATTTCAATCGCTTACTGAATGCCGGCGGATTGCATGTCAAGCTACTTAAGCCTGGGTGCGGAGTAGCGCGGCGGTACCGGCGGGGGACTATGCGTGAGCGTCATCCCCTGATCGTCCGCGGAAAGCCGGGCCGAGGGATAGGCGGTTTGAACGTGTTGCAACGTCTGGAGGAAAGAGCGGCGGAAGTCGCGGATGCGGGCGAAGCCCTGCCCGAACTGCTCGTGGAGATTTTTCCAGCCGATGAACTGCGGTCTTCCTGTCGGCACCCGATGCAGGCGCTGTGCCAGCCAGGCGTACATGTCAAGGGCCATGGCCGAAGACGCCAGTGCCGCGACCGCCCGCTGGTCGAGCGGCACGGCGTGGTTGCCAAGACTCTGGAAGTATTCCTGGCTCAATCGCACCGTCGACGGCCACAGGGGACGCTGGTCGGAATTCTTGGGGAACCACAAGTCAAAAGCGGAGACGAATTGGGTATTGAACTGGACTGCCATGCCGTCCTCGACGATGCCCATGCGGACGGTGGCGGCGGCCAGGCGAGCGAGCTGGTCTTTAAGGAATCGCAGTTGCTGACCGTTGGTGGCCAGCCCCAGCGATCGGGCAAACCCGGTCATGGAGTCCTCGACATCGACGACCGGCGAGCCGGTGCGGACGGCCTCGGTCGCGAGGTGAATCATCACCAGGCGCGGTTTCTCGCCATAGGGCAGCCCCAGCCGCTTGAAATTGCCCGTGGCCGGGTCGATAACCGAGCCGGCTTCGATGCGCAGCGACGCGTTGCCCTGTTTGCGGTCCCATTCGAGGACATGGTCGCCGGGATTTTTATACGGGATGCCGATCTGACAATGCACGGTGTGCAGATAGTCGATGCGATCCGGCGGCTCGGCCCGTATGGCAGCCGAGGTCTCCACGAGCCTTCGCTGGTGGTGTGTGAGTCGAAGAACCGAATCAGCCGTCATACCGCCTGATTTTTGAGCGTTGATTTCTATCCCTAGCACGACGCGCGGGCGCATGTCAATCGGCTAGGGCAAAATGGAATTTTGGCAGGTTTCATCGTGGGATAGATTGATGGGCTTACCGCAACAGCCCGTGCTTGTGCAGCCAAAGCTCCAGCGACTCTTCGAGAATCTCCTGGACGGAATTGGGCTCAACGCCTTGCAACTGCCGTTCAAGCGAGGCGCGCTTGAGCGCGGCGGCAAGCTCGGTGCGGACGCGGGCTCCCACCGGCACGCGGCCGACACCGGTCAAGGGCGAGGCTGGGGATACCTGGGCGGCGGCAACCACCGCCTGCGGAAGCGGCGGCGGGGCAGGTGGTTCGTCAGTCGTTTGTTTCGTGGCCTCCGGCGCCCGGCCGGATGTCCTGGCGGGTTTGCGGGGCTTTCCGTTGTTGATGAATTCCTCGGCCAAATCCGGATCGATGTTTTCGGCGGTGGCCAGTCCTTCAATCAGTGTCCTGCGTTCTGCCATAGCGTTCTCCCCTATCTGACAGCGGTTTTCGGTGGCTTGATGTGCAAAGCCGGCTTGGCCTTAGCCTTCGGCTTGGCGTGCGCCTTCTGGGCTTGCGGCAGCAATTCGCGGAAGAGTTGCTGGATCTGACGCGACGCTTCGCGCGCCCTGGTGCCCAACTGCCAGACCACGACCCCTTGCCCTGGGGCGTCGGCATAGACCTGCCGCAAGGTGAGCGCAATCTTGGCCACGGGTAGACGCAATCCCGCGGCAGCCTCGCGCATGTCCTGCGTTAGGCGGTAGTTCTTGCCCACCATGCTCAGCACAATGACTGCCTTGGGCCGGCCGCGCCGGATGCGATGGGCGTGTTGAAGCGCCAAGGTGGCTTGCTTCAGCGCCCGAACCTCCAGCATGCTGGCCTTGCACGGTACGATGGCCAAATCGGCGCATAGCAGCAGCGTGCGGCTGGTCTCGGTGTTGCTCCCCGGCCCATCGGCTACGACGTAATCGAAATCCTTGGCAATTTGCGGCAGCTCATCGAGGATTTGGTCGGGATTGGCAAAGCAGAAAGTCTTGATCTCAGGCACCGCCTCGTGTAACCAATCGGAGCTGCTGTGCTGCGTGTCGCAATCGGCGAGCGTGACCTTATGGCCCTGCTCATGCAGCCAGGCCGCGAGGTGGACGGCGATGGTGCTCTTGCCCACGCCGCCCTTGGAATTAGCGACAACGATAATCATGCCGCGGACACTACATGAGCTGATGGCATGATTGCAAGCGATTTGTGCTGACGGCTAGCATGATGACATGTAGACCTGTTAGCCGACATGTTAACCTGGCAACTTGCTAACATGTAAACAAGTCAACTTGCTGCACCGCCAGCCCACAATCCTTCTTGCAACGCATAAGATTTGTTGTCATGTCATCATTGCCGTTTGCATACCTGCCGGATGCCCCACAAATCCGCCCTACGCCATGCAAGGCAGTCATACCGGCTTGCCAGTTAGCCGTCTGACTATACGGGACAGCTTTCCCGGGGAAATTTGCCCGATTGCACCGTGCAACTTTTCCTAAGCGAAGCATAGGGAAGATGCCTGAACATTTTTTGCTTTGCTGCGATTGCCAGAACTCAGCGGTGCCGTTGGCCACTTTTGGGGCAATTTCAGATGCAACTTGCTTGGGGTTGGGGCAAATTGACCGGCAACCGCGCGGGGAGATTTGATCACCGGGAATTTAGGCACCCGAGTACCCGGCGCCGACTAAGGCGTGGGGTTCTTGGGTGCGTTTTGCGGAGGCATTTTACCGGACGGCGGGGAGGGGCTCCCTGGCTGAAGGCGCGGCGGATGGAGCGCCAAAGCGAGGGGAGGGGAGCCGGCCGGGGGCGCTGCGGCGGCTGCCTGGGCAATTGGCTGGCTTTGGCAGGCTACGCGTACCTTCGGCCGCGACCGGTCTCCAATTGGGCAACGGCAAGCCGGATGTCCTCCTGGCTCAGCTCCCAGCGGTCATGCGGCAGGCGAGCCACGACCTTGAACTTAAAATCCTGGTAATGCCGCTGCGCCCGCTCGTCGTTACCGAGGGCGTCGGCCAACAGGGCAAGCGACAGTTGCGCCGGCCCGCTGCCGGAGTAACTCCATTCAAATCCCGTCGGGCTATGGTTGCGCAGGTCGAAGCGGGGCGGCAGCGGATAGCCGCCGCCCGGCGCGTCCTGGTCGATGACTTCGACTTCGCAGCCCCGCGGCGTGCGTTCTCCGATGTAATGCTTCATCGTCCGTGACTCCCTCTTGGTTGCAAAAGGCAACGGTTACCCTGCTCCAAAATCGTGTGCGCGTCAAAGACTTTGTGAGGCCGACCGGCCAGTTCCAAGGCACTATTCAAACGTGCGGAGAACGCCGAAGTAGACTGCTATTCCGGCGATCTTCCGCGGTACAGCTTGTATGCGGTGGCGACGACCGGCTGGTGGATTGCCGCGCCGGGATGGTTGCTTTCGACCAAGTCTAGCTTCATCGCGTCCATCCGGGCCAAGCGCCCCAAGCGCGAGGCGCTCAACCTTGGCGTATTGCTCGGCCTGGCAACGGGCGATTTCCTGACGGCGTCTCGCCTTCTCGATGTCCTGGTGCGTGGGACTTAGATCGCCGCTTATAGACGTTGATGGATGGCATGACTGTGAGTCATTACGAGAGTCCTTATCGGTGATGGGTCAAGCGCTTTTCAAGGCCTTGCGGATGCGCTCACAGGCGTGCCGGAAGTACACGGGGTCCTGCTCGACGCCGACGAAACGCTTTCCCGCCTGGACGCAAGCGACGCCCGTGGTGCCGCTTCCCATGAACGGGTCGAGGATAGTTTTGGCAGGAATGGAATCGCAAAAATAGGCTACCTGGGTCAACGGCCGAGGGCATGGCACCGGGTTATCCGATTTATAGCCATCGTAGGGTCGCAGGTCGGAAACATGCCAATCCCTCGGCAACTGGTCGTGGATGCGAGCCGCGCTGCTCCAGAAAATCACCGGGTCCCAACTGAGGCAATTGCTTTTGCCGGGGCGGTGCGGATAGACCTTGCAGGCGGCGATGATGCGGTAGCCTTCGGGGAAGTATTTATGCCACTGATCAGCCTTGAGGGGGCCTTGCCATACGAAGCAGGGGCCGCCGTTGGTAATCCGGGTCAGCTCCGGCACGAGACGGCGCATAAGGTCATGGTAGTAGCCCGGCGCGTCGTCATAGCTGCGATAGTTAAAGCCGATGCCGAAATGCGGGTCGGTGACGACCGCGTCGACCGGTTGCAAGTGCGGCATGACCTGGAAGCAATCGCCGCGGTAGAGCGTGGCGTCGCCGATGACCACGCGTTGTGGTGCGGCGGACTCCGGCGGAGGTGATGCGATTAGGTTCAGGCATGCGGCATAGAAGGGATCGATGTCGGCGAGTAAGGTCGCATTACTCATGGCGGCGACTCCTTTCCTGATCGATTTCCGCGAAGTAGTGCCGGTAGGCTTGGCGGTCCAGGTCGCCGAAGTTCTGACCATTTCGGTCGCACCAGTGGCGGGCATCGGCCAGCAGGTCGATAAGGTTCTCGGCAGGGCTGCCCTGGCCGTGCCGGATGAGGCCGGCGATTCTGCGGCAGCGTGTCCGAATCGTGGGTTCTTCGGTCATAGTGGATTCCTTTCCTTGGGTTAGCTGTGGTAATCGACGACGACGAGCCATTTCCGGCCGATGAACGATTCGTCCACCTCGTCCCCATCGAGGTCGATGAAATCGGCAAGCGGGGACGCATCGCCAACGCAGGTAGCCTTGCCGGCCAAGGGCTTGAGGAAGTGGTCGTAAAGACGCCGGTCAACGACCATGGCGTCATCCTCGGCGCCCTCTTCGTCATAGGAGCTGCGGGTAATCGGGTTTGGGCCTGTGCCGCCGAATCGCTGCCACAGCTGGTCGAGGCCGTCCTTGTGAAGCTCCACGAGCTTGGCGCTGTAGTAGTCCTTGACGAATTCCGGGAACTCCTCCGCCAGGGCATCTTCGTAGGCTTGGCCGAGAAGAAATTGGCTTAAGTAGCCGCTCCAGCGTCCGCCGATGACGAACCAATCGCATAGTGCGCTATGCAACCGGCCGCCTTGGCCACAGAAGCTGTGGTCTTCAAGCAGGCGCGAGTAGGCGATTTGGCGCGCCTTGTCCGAGGTGCCGCCCAGGGCCAGTGTCAGGCTGGCAAGCATGAGGTGGTGCATGGCGGCCTCCTTACTCGCTTGCCAAAGTGAGTCTGTATTCCGCAAACTGTCGCTCCAGTTCCTCCATGTCGCTGTCGAAGGCCAGGTCGATGCCGGCGTCGTGGTAGCGAGTCAGCGTCTCGATGAGGCTGGACGGGATGCCGGTGAAGTGAGGGTGATGAACGGTATTCATGACGTGATCCTTTCTTTAAGTGATGGGCGGGCTTGCGCCCGCCCGTTGATGTGCATGGGATGGCTTAGGCGGCCGTTGCGGCGGCATCCTTCTTCGCCTTCTGGTCGGCCTGTTGCTGACAGATGATCCAGGTGTCGGCCTGGTCGAGCAGCTTGGCCATCGGCAGCAAATCATCTGATCCCAGGCTGTCGGTTTCCTTCCAGCCATCGTCGCCTTGCTTGTAGCCCCGGCTCGGGGTGACGCTGTAATAGGTGCCCTTGTCGGTGTGATTGCGCCAGATGGTGACTTGCAGGACGCCGCGGCGTATTTTGTGTGCTGGTTTAGACATGATGTTGGTCTCCTTCATTTGGTTTCCGGCCCCACCGCGGGGCCTTACGGCACTCGAAAAGAAGCCGTCTAGTCCGGGAGCCTCTTCGCGTCCGGTCAATCTGAAAATTGGGGGAGACCCGAAGGGGGGAACCGATTTTCTGATTGACTGGCACGGCGACGGCTTCACAAGTGCCGTGAGTATGGCCACGGGTAGGGGGCGGGCCGAATGAGATGGAGACGATACGTCGGTCGCCAGCACCCGACATAGCCGGCCGGCAAGACACATCCGCTTCATCGCGGGAAGGCTTCTGGCACGGCAGTGCCGAAACAGCGACCGCGAGAGGATGGCAAGGACGCCGTAGGGCAGGCAGTCGGTCACGATGGCACGCCAGTCTCAGTTCCTTGGGCAGCTTGTCGCGCACTAAACTGCGATTGACATGCGTGGGGCTTATGATGACATGTACTTATTCGCAGGAGACACGAACTCTTCAGGAGATGCTTATGCGTTGTCGCATCATGACAGTCTCGTTAATGATCTTTGCTGTTCTAGGTGCAGCACCAGGTTTGCACTCGGAATCGCTAACTGTTGGCGCTCGTGATGACTCACTCCCGGAAGGAGCTCTCTTCCGCTTTGGCACGGTTCGTCTCCGCCATGGCGATAGCATCCGCAATTCAGCTTTGTCCCGCGACGGGAAGCTTTTGGCAACGGTTTCAAGCCGATCAGTAGCCGTCTGGGATCTAACTGCGAGAAAGATGCTTTACTCATTTCCTTGCGATCATGGTCCTCAATTCTCGTGCCCGGGAATTGCATTCTCGCCCGACTCAAGACAGCTCGGATATGTTCGAGGTATCGACTTCGCATGCGTGTGGGATTTGCAGACCGGTAAACCCGTTTTGGAGTTGAGGAGTCCCGGCCGCGCTACTTCACTTTGCCGTTTCACACCGGACGGCAAACACTTTTTCGTGACAGCAGATAGCGGATTGCAGATGTGGGATCTGGAGTCAAAGCAGATGACTCATTCCATTGACGACGGATTTATCTCACTTCTGTCTCCGGACGCGACCCGCTTTGTACGGGTTAATGAAGGCAAGGCAGTCGTCTACGGTGAGACAGAGACCGGAAGAACGATAGCCGAGCTGAAGGTATCGGCCGCGCACAATGGAATAGAAAATGGCGTAGCTTTCACACCTGACGGAAAGTCGCTAGCCACCGTTGCAAGTCTTAAGAGTGAAGTCCAGCTCTGGGACCTGGCGACCGGTGCAATTCGAAGTTCCTTTTCATTATCCGTTGCAATTGGGAAAGCAGCGCAACGCAAACAAAACAGCGCCTATCGCTTGGGATTCTCGAACGACGGCAGCATGCTTTTGCTTGGGACTGGGCTTGGCGTGATTTACCGTTGGGATTTGGTAACCAAGAAGGTATTGCCTCCTCTGGAAGGCCATTCTGATGAAGTGACAGGCTTTCATACAGCCTTGGATGGCAAGACTTTGATCTCTACCGGCACCGACGGTTTGATCCGGCTGTGGTCTCTCCGAACGGCCAGCCAGATATCGCAACCTAACGGATACGTAAGCCCGATTCATGCGGCGTATTCCCCAGATGGCCAGTACGTGGGCATTGCTGATAGCAAAGGCCGCGTCGACCTTTGGAATGCCGCGACAGGTAAACTGGCCGGCGTTTTACGACAGGGCGGCTCACCAGTATTGAACTTGATCTTCGGCCCAGACGGCAAATCGCTGGCGGTTGCGGATGCCGTCGGCAGAGTGAGCATTTTGCAGATACCCGGCGGTCAACAACAAGCAACACTTTTATGGAACGACCGGAAGGGACAGTCGTTTGCCCATACTCTATTGTTCAGCCCAGATGGACGGTCTCTTAGTGTCAGCGACTACCCCTCCCAGATGAGGCTACACGAGATGCCTTTTCGCGAAGCCCGCTGGCGGGTCGGCTGCCCATGCGCGGCTGCATTCTCACCTGACGGTACCTTCGAGGTAGCGGCATCAGGCGGACCTTTCCTTTCCTTTATCGACGTCGCGACGGGCCGCACTCGTTTCAAAACTCGACTGACTACAAATACACCGGACAGTTTCTTTAATGCGGTGGATGCCCTTGCTTATTCACACGATGGCAAGCATTTAGCTGTCGCTATTTACGGAGGTATCATCCTCCTCTGCGAGGGCCACACAGGTACGGAATTCAAGAGACTTAGCTGCGCAGACCTTCCTCGTTCCAGTTCGGTCGACTCCATAAGAGCCGGGCACGGCATCCATCGCGCTCTATCGTTCTCGCCTGATGGCAAGTGGCTTGCCACGGGCGGAAGGGACGGTAGCGTGCGAATTTGGGAAATTGCCACTGGCGAAGAGGCACTTCGCCTCAGAGGTCACGAGGCACAGGTGGACACGATTACCTTTGGTCCGGATGGCCGATCCGTCCTGTCCTCCGGCAACGATGCGAACGCGTATCTCTGGAGTCTCCGACCAAAGGGTATGCCTAATTCTAAACCGCCAATGGACACACAATGGTCGGATCTTGCAGCACACAGTGCGGCCAAGGCATATAGAACAGCCTGGGCAATGAGCGAGGATGAAAACGCCGTCAGGTTTTTAGGGCAGACAATTACCGCCGTGAAGCCAGTCGAAAGGGCCCATTTCGAAAAACTAATCGCAGATCTCAACGCCGACCAATTCCCTGTTCGGGAGGCCGCATCCAAAACTCTTCTCGAATTGCGCGACCTGGCGCTTCCGGCTATCGAGAAAGCGCGGAAGAGCAAGCTATCAACAGAAACCGAACAACGATTAGCGGCAATCATCAAAGCCGACCTGACTCCGTCAGAAATTCGCCTGACGCGTGCAATACAGGTATTAGAACTCGCTGACACGAAGGCATCACGCCAGATACTTGGAACTTGGTCTGAAGGAACACCAGGGGCGCGCTTGACCGAAGATGCTCGAACAGCCCTGGCCAGACTGTCCATACGCCACAATGTGTTAGGCACCCTCCGCTGAAGCCCTACAAGTGTGGAAAAGCTTTGCCAGGCGTGCGATCACGAGGCGTTGATCTCCGCGTCTCCGTTCGCGGAACTGCCTCCCGCTCAGAAACAGAAACCGGCTTTATCGTTGACATGCTTTCTGGTTTGGTGACGCGGTATTCGGTCACCACGATCTGACATTGCAGCAATACGTCGCCTTGTACAACAAAGATCTCCGAGAATCGCTTTTCGCTTTCTGCGATCCAATGTTTAGGAGTGGGAACTGACCAGCTGCACCCCGGGCCCACAGCAGTCACGAGCCATATACGCTGGTCACTTATCGTATCCAATTCATCCGCTGTCACGAGCTCGTTGGCCGCTAAAACAGCGAGGCCGTCATAATGGACCAGGCCCTCGAGTGCTCCTAGTAGGAGGCAATTCGACCGGTTTCCCAGATAATAGTGGAAGGGGAAATAGATCAACGGATGGCTTACTACGATTGGTTCGCCGGCCTTTCGGCGCACCGTGACGTAATCGGCCGCTTGCTGTGCGCCGGGCTGGGAAGGCAAGTCAAGGCTTCCCCAATACCCGACATAACTCAAGCAGAAAACGGCTAATACGATGGCGCCAATGCTATGTCGTTGTACCGTATGAGGCAATCGCCACACGACCACGGCAAGGCAAGTTAGAATAAATAAATGGGCAAAGAGGAAATAACGGTAGGTAACTACCTTCGTGTCGACTACAGATAAGGCGACGCCCAAACCAAACGGAGCGACGGCCGCACAGAATACATAATATTGCCTGGCTTTAGGCTTCCACAAAGCAGCTAGTAAGAAACCTATCGTAAGGACTGCTGGGACAAGCATCTCTCCAGATGTGCCGATCACGGGTTGAGGTTCGATGAACATTTGATAAGGAATCTGGGAGAGGCTCCAAAGGGTTACTGGCTTCGTCCAGTAATTGGCCTGAACTAATTTGCGCTGATGAAGCAATACCGGCAGCCAGGGAAGCCAGCCGACAAACACAAGGTAGCTAGCAACCGCCGCCCCTCGAAACGACGGATGACGCCATGGGACGCTACACGGAGCAGTGAATAGCAGATAGGACCAAAGAAAAATCGCCTGTGCGACCATCGAGAATAGAGCGTAGGGATGAGAGTAGAGAAAAAGAAGATCTAGAATTGCTACCAAGACCCACCAACGCATTCCGTCCGAATCTTTGCGCAGGGCGCGAAATAGCGCCCAGCTTGAAAAGGCCAAAAGCGCCGTACCCAGTGTGTAGGCTCGGGTTTCCCATCCATAGCGAATGTGAAATACACTAAACGTCACTAGACTGGCAGTAAAAAGCCCAAGCGAGCGGGCTGGCAATCGATTGGTTCGATTCTTTTCTCCCCTTTGCTTCTGGGCGAACGCCTCGGCCACGAAGAGGTACATTCCTAGCACAGTGAGCCCGCCGCACAGCACACTTAAGGACCGCAGAGCGGTGGTGGAGTCACCAAATGCACCAACCCATCCCTTAAGCAAAAGAAAATAGAAAGGGGGATGAACGTCACCGGCTGTCCGTCTAATAATCTCCCAGATGGAGAACCGTGTGTAGCGCCAAGACCAGGCCTCGTCAAACCACAGACAATGGTCCGCCAAACGATACCCTCGCACTCCGATCGCAGTGCTGACAAGAGCAATCAAAGCCCAGATGGCGGAACGTTGTGTCCACTCGGAGCGACCCGCGTGAAACGTCGCCAGCAGTTCCTGATCATGGGTCACGGCCATAAAGCACCAATAGATAGCGCGTATCGCCGCCACCGTGGAAGGTATGGCAGCTGATAAGCTTCATCCCTGGATCCGGTGGCTCAGTCATTATCCCTTCTTTGTCTGAGGCAACCCACACATGGCGCAGCGTCGCTCGTTCTAAGTCCTCTCGCCACAGTATGTCGTCAGCGCTCAATGAAGCTGCATGAGTCGCATGGGTGTCCTGTCGGAACGGGTCTAAGAAGCAACGCACGTCGAGGGACAACAGGGAGCCTTGTGATCCGTAGTACCGCAGCATGTTTACGTCCTGCGGAGATGACACCTGGACAATATCCCCGGAATGCCAGGAACGCCTCAGGTATTCGGCAGCAGCCACGATTGCGGGAGGACGCGTGGGCCGTTCCAATAACGATATACCTGTGGCGTAAACGCACGGTATGCCCATGAAGCATCCGAAAAGAGCCCTCGCAAAATGCGTTCGTTGCTGTGCCCAGGCTATTCCAATAAGTATCAACAAAAACGGATGTCCGAAAGCTAAGTATCGGTCTAGAAAAAGCGGACGATGTAACAAGCCCGACAACCCGAGGCTTAGAATCCAAGGAAGTGCTGCTAGCAGCACTAATAACCGTCCCGCTGCGCCTCCGCGCCACAAGGCAACGACAATAAGAATGGCTAGGAAGCCCTCGCAGCACCGCACTCCCGCCATGCCCTGGTAGTGGAGACCCGTAGCCCACTCGAAGAGAACACTTTCACATTTCTCCAGCGTCGGCGCTTGGATCCAAAAATGCTCCTGGACTGCTTGGGATTGCTTAAATATGATCGGCACCCAGGGGAAATACAGTACTCCGGCTAGAGTCAGTGCATAAAGAAGACCGCATAGCCCAGGACCTGCTTGCGAATACACGCATGTCCGACGGGTTGCCAAGAGGTAACCTACGGCAAAGATGACTTCCCCTGTCACAGTAAAAACCGCAAAGTAATGCGTGTAGCAAAACGCGGCTACTACGATCGCGTAAGTGGTCCACATTGCGGTCCTGCCACGGCTTGCGCGCAAACTCCGCAATAGGACTAATACGCTGACAACGGCAAGGAACATGCCCAGACTGTACATGCGAGCGGTTCGACTAAACCCGACTTGAGTTTCGTGAACTCCCATCAACAATGCGCAGAATCCCGCTAGCAGGGGAGGTGCCACGCCACCAGCCTTGCTGCAATAGTCGCCTAGACGCAACCGGCAAAGCTCCAAGCACAACAAGTAAACAGCAAGGGCACTCAATGCCGCAGTTACGACGGACAGGCTTCGCATTCCTTGAGAACCACAACCCCATGCCGAAGTCCATGCCTTGAGCAATAGATAATAAAGAGGGGGATGAACGTCGCGAGCCGTTCGTTTAACTAGGTCATATGTCGGATAGGCCAGCATCCGCCATGAAAACGCCTCCTGGGGAGTCAGAACAGAAATCCCAAGTGCGTAATAGCGTACAGCGACGGTTATGCAGACAATAACCGCCAGGCCAACCCACGACCTTATGGACCGACGACAGTTGGCATTCAAGGAAGGTGACATGCCCTGGGGATCTTCATGCCTCAATGCAGAATCTTTCCTGAGCCGGTCGAGCCTGTCCTCTGCGCGTAGAACTTCGTGGCCTTCCGTTAGCCTTGCCTAGGAGCTGTCGCATCCGAGCTAAGCCATACAACATTCTGGCCCCATCCTTAAAGAGCCGGACCTTTGAACCGGGCATCTCGCGCCATGTCACAGGGATCTCGGCAATTCGATAGCCCAGTCGCTCGGCCCACCATAACAGTTCGACATCGAAGAGAAATCCGGTCTCCGAGCATAACTCGCACAACACTAACGCAGCTTCACGCCGAAATAACTTGAAGCCGCATTGAGTATCAAAGACAGAAAGCCCCAGGCACTTTCTTGCAAGTAAAGCAAAGGAGCGCCCCAATAAGGCCCTGTACCAGAGGCGCTCTCTGACCGCGCTCCGCGCGAAGACGATTCTTGACGCAATAGCCACCTCCGCGCCTTCACTAAGTGGTTTAGCCAGGTCCCGTTCCTGCTCTATAGGGCATGCTCCATCGCTGTCTGAAACCAGAATCAGACTTCCCTTAGTGGCGCGAATTCCGGTTCGAACGGCAAGTCCCCTGCCCCAGTTCCTTGGATGGCGAATAATCCGAAGCCTCGGCCAGGACGACACAAGGTCTCTGAGAACAATAGCCAAAGGTTGTCGACTGCCATCATCAACTATGATTACTTCGTACGTATTCTCACAGTCATGATCGAGATACCGTCTAACTGAATGGAGGAACGCGGGAAGGCGCTCCTCCTCGTTGTACGCGGGCAGCACTAAAGACAAGCCGATGTCCATGCTTCAAGCCCCGGTCTTGTAATGGCTACTGAGCTAAGAACTCACCCCAGGCGGGACATCAGCCCCTGTGCTAGACTTACGAAGAAGCATGAGCTGACACACACGCTTCAGTTTCCCGTTGCTCGACAACTCTCATGCCCAGACCTGACGCATCAGCCGCCAGTCGGCAGGGTGCACCACCATCTGTGTGTTTCTGGGTCGACCCAATCACCACCGCTCGAGGTGCATGTCGCTTCTTGGTCACCAGTGGTGTCTCCTTTGCATTGCGGTGAACAATCCGTCGGACAGTCCCGATACTTATAAGGAAGGGAGGGGTCAACGACACAATTGGTCAACGTACCCTCCGCTGGTGCTACACACCAGTAATTGATGCACTTTAAGCAATCCGAGTTCAGTAATTCAGTGCATTTGTTCGTCGGGGGAGTAGTGTTAAGGATTGTGCCCCATACGAGAATCTGCTTACATTTCTTGTTAAAACACACTCCCCAGACCGAATGGTGGCACACTATGAAAGCAAGGCACGGGATCAACACCGCGATTATCCTAATCCATACTTTCTTTACCGCCATCGTTGTTCTCCTTTTGAGAAAATGCCTCAGACAGCTCCTTTGAAGCATAAGCGACCCGCGCACGCGGGTTATGGCCTGCTCTACCTCCGCTAAGTCCGTAGTCCCATAAAATCAAAGCCTAGGCCCCGTGGCGCCTCCACCAGATCCAGGAGGCAGATATTGCAAGAAATGCGCTTATGGATCCGATGACCCACCATAGAGTCCGTGACCCATGGGTTGTGGTATGACGTGCGGCACCGGGGGCCGAGTTTAGCAGCTGGTCGTATGTCGCCCCGATGTCCTCGGGAGGTATCAGCCGCTTCGTGTCATTGTCTTTGACTATGTACTCAACATTATCCTTCATATCCGAGACGCGAGTTCCAGGCGGGAACACTACTTGAAACGCAGTTACTGGTATCACCGGATTAATATCGTAGGTGGAGACCTTTGCAGAGAATGACTGAGTGATCATACCCGCGTGGTCGATCTGCACGATGGTCCAGCTGCTCGGGACCCACTCATGGCTCGGATTACGTGCATACTCGATATCTGTGGTGACAGCCGCCTGACCGCGCCGAGAAGTAGCATAGTGGACGATTGCAAATCCCTTTTCTGGGTCTGCCCAAATCATTCTGCCCGTACCAGTGGCCACGTCATTGTGCTCCAAGGCGACGTATGTTCCCTCCCCCCGCATCGCAGGCTGGGCGGATAACGTGAATTCGGTGAGCTTGGAAATGCCCATGACGGGATGAAATGGTCGATACCTCATGAGCAAGGGCCGTGTATGAAGGTTTTGCGAATCCACGTTTCTTTTTTCGGGCCTGACGTAGCCGGTGGGGTGTGGCATGGCACCAGGCGGCTGGAAGATCTTGCTTATTGCTCCATCAAAGACGCTGACATATGGGTCGGAAACCAGTCCGTTCGTATGCGGGGACCAGTGCTTGCCCTCGTAAGTATAGCGCAGCTTATCGTGGTCGAAAGCCAAAGTCTTTGGGACACTATAAGTAACATCAGCTGGCGGAATGATTGCCCCAGGCGGGAGGCGGCCGGCAGCACCATGGCTATTTGACACCTCTCCCCGCGAATGTGTCTGGGACTCCGTCCACGAGAATGTTGCCGACTGAACAAGCGACTCTTGCGTCCGCCAAGCCTTGAGAGCTGCGCCAATGCCATTCTGCGGCTCGGCGAGGCTCCTGTCGTGACAGAGCAGTATCCCCGTACACGCGACGAGTAGGTAGGCCGAGCTCGTGTAAAGTGACCTGGAATGACTAACCACAATGACACCTCGTTGATGAGTTAAGGGCGATAAAGCGGGCTCTGTTTATTGGGCCGATGCGTTTATCCTTTCAATACCAAAGTAAGTAACCCGCAGCGGCACAAGGCAGGTTGCGCCGTCCTTAAATCTAGCGTGAAAGGAAACAAGGCCTGAATGACTGCCGAGCTCAAGAATGTTCTGCTTGATAATAAACGATTGATGGCCGTCTCTTGCGGCGGGAAGCGGACGAACCGCTATTCCTAGATTGCCATCGTCGATACCAACGACTTCCATTGGCAGCTCTTTCAATGACTTCAGGACCACGGTCTCTTCGATGCTCGTTCCCAGCGGGTGGGCGCCCAGCACTATATGGCCGGGGAAAGCCTGCATGTGATCCATTATCTCACCGCTCACGGTGATGGTCCTCGTGGCCGCGTTTTCAGGGACGGCCCCAATCGGCTGAAGGCGCACCGTGAACGAAAACGGCCCGAGTGGGATGGTTTCAAGTGGTGTGACGGTTAAGGTAAATGTCTGCGCGTCGGCTTGGGAACGGGATATGTCTAACTGCGCGTGGCCGGGAGCGCAAGTAGCTCTTACGTTGTCCAGCGGCATAGTGGCGTGTAGTTTAACGGTAATGGGCTTGTAAGGAAGGCCCTGAACAAGGCACGTTCCAAAGTTCACATTCTCCAAGTCGGGCTCTAGGGCGGTTCCAACGAGGCCGTGAATTGTCCATGCCGTCTGCAAGGCCTCCTTGCCACTTATCTGGGGTCGCAGCTCAGTTTCAAATTGCCGGACCGCAAGACGACGCTCTTGCGGGCGCTTCGACGTAAGATTTATCGTGACGACGATGACTCTACGTTCGCGAGCTGGAATAACCAACGTAGACGGCAAAACGGACACGCATTCGCATGAGGCAGCAAAATGGGTTATCTCGATTGGCGATTCGGTGACGTTTTGTAATGGCAGCGTGCACTGAAAGTCTTTCGCCTCCCAAACCTTCCCAAAGTCCAAGGCTGACGGACTGATCTCAAGTCCTAGGGAATCGTCGCGACTAGAAAGCGAATATCTAAGACTAACGGTTGCTGCGCCTATTGAAGCAAACGTCACAAACAGGATGAGAAATGAGAGTTTGCCACTCCTCGCATGTGCATCTTGTGATCGAATCATTGGTCTCTTTCCTTTGTAGTGAGCCGATCAGCGCGTACTCGCCTCGAGATTCCAGATATGTTGGCATCACGCAAAGAAGGCCAACATTCGATCTGGGAACTATACGTCGCCTACTTAGCTCTTCGCGCGCGGAGACGATTAGTCAATCGAGCACGACGGTCCAAATGAGCTTCTTTGAATCTGAGAAGGACGTTGGTTGAGATCTGACCAAGGTTTCCAAGCCCTGGGGCTGGAGACGAGTGCTGGAAATGCTTCCGCCTCTTCCGCCCGCTTCTTTTTTCTGGAAACAATGTTGTCGCTACTAAATGGTAATGCTATGCACTCCTTGCCGGTTGTCAAGACAATCCCGAAGTTTATTTTCTTTATTTGCATATAAAGGACTAGATGCAGATCTTCGAGTGATTACAAAGATGGCGTGGCACTCGCTGCTGCCTATGAGTCAAAACCATTTTGTAAGGAGCGTCAATGGATGGGAAAGCGATGATTTTCTCACGTTCACCGCGTCAGTCATCATGGTACGGATCCATTAGTTGGCTGGCGGTCGCTGCCTTTTGTTGGGCCGGTTGCTCTTCTCATTCAGAATCTCCGCGCTTGGCGCTTTCCACCGCCACGCTTGATCTTGGCGACGGTCTGCCCTGGGAGATGGTGAAGGGGACTGTCGCGCTTAGAAATGACGGGTCAGGCGCGTTACGAATCCACGACGTCCAAGCCGGTTGTGCCTGTTCTTCGCTTGAACTCTCGAGCAACACGATTTTGCCCGGCCAAGAAGCCAATCTCACTGTGACGGCACATCTCAAGGAAGAAAAGACTCTTGTTTTTCGGGTCCGCATTCTGAGCAACGATTCGGATCAGCCAGAAGCAGTAGTAATTGTACGGGCACGGATTGCGCCGCCGTTTATCGCGGCCGAATCAGAAGCCATTAACTTCGGTGAGTTCTGTGAAGGAAGTGCACCGATCCAGAAACTCACGGTCCTTAAACCCGATGGAAATCCGTGGCCCCGGGGCGAGCCAATCACTGTGGAGTCAGTTAAGGGGCAAGTGATTGCGAACGCCATGGAAGGCATTCGACCCGGCTTGATGGAACCAACCGTGCTAAGCGTCGGCTTACGGCCGGGTATCCCGTTGGGTTCATTTACGGATACCCTTCTTATTCGTCCGAAGGGAAGTAGTCGGGCGCTCAGTGTACTGGTCCAAGGCAATGTCGTTCGGCGCTTGAGCGTAGCGCCACAAATTGTCCTCTTCGGCGATGTACCGCGGCAAGGGAAGGCAGTGATTCGCCATCTTGTGCTCCGCCGCACTGACGGGCAAGCACTTGGCAAGCTGTCGCGATGGACAGCTCCCCCCGGAGTACGTGTTGAACAACCCCGAGGAACCGCCTCATCGCCTAGCAAGGCCGTCACCAGGCTGGCAATAGTCTTGGAACCGAGCCAAGTGAATCAAGATCTGCCGAACGGCAAGGTGGCACTGTGGCTCGAAAACGAGAAAGATCCGCTCACAGTAGGCGTCATGATCACTTTGTCGAAGAAAGGGACCCCGTAAAAACGTCTCCACAAACGATCCGCATGATCCTCTTGGATTCTGCATCGCCATGCCACGGCACTATCGGTCAATGCCGGATCCCAAACAAGGAGTAGCTATCATGGCCACCGAAAGGCAATTCCTTCGTGCTGCATTTACCTTAATCGAATTGCTGGTCGTCATCGCGATTACGGCGATCTTGCTTGGTTTGTTGCTCGTTGCGGTTCAGCGTGTTCGCGAAGCAGCGAACCGGGCCAAATGCCAGAATAACCTCAAGCAATTCGGCCTCGCTTGCCAGGGATATCACGACAACCGTGGTCTTTTTCCGGCAGGCGGGAAATTGTTGCTTGCGCCGCCCAGAGACATCAACATCTTTTCGGATTGGTCCGCGGGCGATAAGGGCAGCTGGCTTGTGTACTCGCTTCCGTACATGGACCAAGATGTTCTGTTCCAGCAGATTCAATCACTCAGTGTTCCCAACGTCAGCTCTATGTCTCTAGCAGTCGATGCCGGCATACTTCCCCTCAAGCTGCCATGTGGTCGGTGCCCGAGCGACGGCTTTGAGTACGACAATCCGTTGTTTTGCAACTACATGGCGAGCATTGGACCCCAATGTTCCATTGGTCCTTGCGGTTATGACCCATTCCAGCGGTACTGCAATGGCGCAAACGATGGCGGCAAGCCGCCCCTCCTATCGCCGCCAAATGCTTATCCATCCTTCCTGAATCCAGCAACCGTACCGGGATATTCAAACAGTCCAAATCACGGCAACACAAGGGATTCATCGTTGGCACGAGGCATGTTTACTCGCTTTGGCGCGCGGATTGACTTGGCCAGTGTCCTGGACGGCACTTCGAATACCGTGTTAATTGGAGAATCGCTTCCGGCACAAAACAGCGACATGAAAAATAATGGCGGATGGTTTTACTGGAACGGTGGGAATAGTGTCGGCACGACCATTATTCCGATCAACTACAGATCTGATTCGGACGAAGGCACGGAAGACTGGTGTGCAAACCCCGACCGGTCCATTTACAATTGGAATGTCTCTTTTGGCTTCAAATCGAGACATTCAGGCGGCGCGAACTTTGTGTTTGTGGATGGCTCCGTTCACTTCCTTAGTCAGAACATTGATCACGTGACTTATCAGTACCTCGGCTGCCGCAATGACAATCGACCGGTTTCTGAATATTGATGTCTGCGATACCTAAAATGCAGGATCATTTGCTGTGGCAAATCCTTCTTGGACGTAACAGAATCGCTTTCAAGCCGTGAGATTTCAGTTATTCCAGACGACACTGCGATCCGCCGGATGGCAGAGTCTGCCGCTAGGGGTTCGCGGTGGCCCGGCTCCAGCTCTTCGCCGGGACGAGCCGCAGCCGAAAGCCCGGCCTTGAGCTGGTCGCGCAGGACGGTGAGCCGCAACAGGTAGGATTCGTGGGGGAAGCGATTGGTAATCGCGGAGCTGGGACTGGGCGATGGCCAGATCCTGCTGGGTCGACGCGCAAGAGCTGTCGTAACTGGCGGCAAGCCGCTCCAGGGCATTGAGGATGGCCCGCGGCCCGTGGTGTGCTTAGTGCCATGCCGGGTGCATCCGCGTTGTCCCGCCGCCGAAGTGTCCCTCAACGGAATCGCGCCAAGATGGTTGCGAATCATTCTGAATCGCCTCGTAGCCAGAAGTACGCAAACAGCAGTTGGACAGCATCGCGGTGACATCGGGATCGCATCGAACTGTCGCAAGTCTCCCGCTGAACGTTCCCCTTCGGGTACTGTCACGCGAAAAACCCGTTGACTTTCTGGTATCAGCAGGTGTGTATGATTGGCTGATGTGGCATGTGGCGACAACCGATGAGTTTGACGAGTGGTTTGCCGAGCAGGACGAGGACGTTCAGGCGGAGCTGATCGCCAAGGTGGAATTGCTGAAACTCCTGGGGCCGAAATTGGGCCGGCCTCATGCCGATACGCTCAACGGCTCGAAGCATGCCAACATGAAGGAGCTTCGGGCTGACACAGCGGATAGGGTTATGCGTGTGGCTTTTGCGTTCGACCCCGATCGTGCCGGCATTTTGTTGGTTGCCGGGGATAAGTCAGGGGCCAGCCGAGAATGAGAAATCATAACCCACGGTTCGCTCGGTCTTCGTTCGCAGCGTCAGCCTTTGCCCGCTATGCGGGTCGAGATTGTCACACAGCCGGTCGAAGGACTCCTCAATCTTCAGGATAGTGACGCCAAGGCTTCAACGTCGTAAAAGCTATTCGCGCGCGATTCGCGCCCACGGCAAGCCTGCTTTCTACCATCAAGGCCATCGTGAAATTCTGGCCACATCCTGCCGCCGTGATCGTCGCCGAATATCGCGGGCGGCAAGGCGCGCCAGACGTGGACCAGGCATTGCGGGTGACGCCGCAGGGCTACAACGATGCGGCGGGTGTCGTGGGATTGGCGTTTTTTCCGAATATGCGAGTTCCGGCCGGAAGCCCTATCGACTTAGCGTTCCAGTCCGGCATCGACCAGGACGAGGCTGAGCATCTCGGCGACTGGAACACGTCCAAAGGAGCGCGGCTCACGTCACTCGACGTGCATACTTCGGCTCGGCGCATCGGCAAGCGCGTCTATGCGCTGGTCTCCGTAGGACGCGGAGCAAAAACTGTACGCGCTAAATGCAATCATTAGATGATCGCGCGTCGGGATCCGACACAATTCCGACACGCCGATGCATATTTTAGAGCGTAGCCCCGGTGCGAAACTACCGTTCGTCGTAGCGCCGCGGCGGTCATCCGATGATGCGACCGCCAGGGCCGCAGCTCGCGCCAGCATGCAGTGCTTCGTTCAACGTAATGCGGAACAGCGGCATTTTGGGGGGCAGTTGGGGGGCAGCATTGCCCCTGCGAGGCCAGCTTGAGTATAATGTCAGTACGATGCGGAATGGCCGTATCGCATTGACATCTAGTGGTTTCCAACGCGACCCCAATGCCGCGCCGACGTGCCCGAAATACCTGCAAACCAGGTTGAGGGCCTGGTTGCCGTTAAGGCAGTGCAGGTTCAAGTCCTGTCTCCGGCATATACGTCGCTTATGGCAGACGCGCAAAGACGACCATTCCATTGGCCGGCAATACCACTGGCGCTGACGCGGGCAGGCCGTGCAGTGGCGACGCGTCCGCATTAACGCCGCTCCCGTTTCCGGCGACCATGGGGTTCACCCAGTTGTCGTAGACATCGCTGTTGAACACCTCGGCCCACCAGCCGCTCGCGGGGAATCCGATCCGGTAGCCGTAGTACGTCGACTCGTTCAGGCTGACCGCGACCACGACGTCCTGGCCGATTCCATCCAGCCAACGTTGAAAGGCAATTACCCGGTTTTCATTGTGGACGTGGAATACATTTACTTGCCCACCGCGTAGCGCCGGCTGACGGTTGCGAAGAGCGATCAGCTCCCGGGTAAAGCGCAGGAAGTCGCTCATCGCGCGGTCCTGGGACAGCCCGTCCCACCATAAGGAGTGTGCGCTATCTGCGGGGTCGTCCGACCAATATTTGTCTTCCAGGAATTCCTGGCCCATGAATAACATCGGTACGCCGGGGGAAGTGAGCAGCAGCCCGGTGGCAACGCGGGACCTGCTTCGGGCATACCATGAACGCGCGTTGGACGGGTCGGACAGCGCGGCGATCCTTGGCTGCTTCTGATGGTCCGGGGGCCCCCACCATTCGAGGTCGTGGTTCTCAAGGTGGTTCACCATACGCCATGCAGCAGCCGCTCCCAGCGGCGGGTAGAGCTGATCGCGAAGCGGATCCAGATTCACAGACCCATCCCGGCCACTCGTGGCCTGGCTGATGACGCCGCGGACACTGTTCCGCAAACCGTCCGCCCACGCCATGTCAAACCCGGCGCCGCCAGCCGAGCGCGGCCGAACCACCCATGACTTGTCGTCCATCCAGTACTCCGCGATCTGTGGAGCAGCCGGCTTCTCGGCCCGGACGCGATCGGTAAGGTCCTTGCAAAAGTCCCAACCGCCATGACTGTCGATGACGGTCACCTCGTCGTAGCGCAAACCATCCGCATGTGCCTCGGCCAACCAGAACGCGGCGTTGTCGATGAGAAACTGCCGCACACCAGCGGTCTGGTCTGCCATATAGAATGCGAACACCAAACCACCGGCCCAGCCCTGGTCGGTAAAATACAGGCTGTTGTTGTTGCTGCCGGGAGTATACCGGTCCAGGAAATAGATGCTCTGCGAAGTGGTCTGATCGCCCCCGAAGTCGCCGCTGCTCGCATGGTTGTAAACCACGTCGAAGATAACGGCTAGGTTGTAAGCGTGGCAAACTTCCATCATCGTCTTCAGCTGGCCGATTTGTGTCAAGAGCTGGGCTGCGGTGACAGGTCCCCGATTGCGCGCCGCGAGCAGATTGTTCACGCGCGTCACGTACGCGGAGATTTCCGCCGACGGCACGGCATAAGCCATTTCCGGAGAGTAATAATCGAGCCCGTTGTAGCCGAGGCTGTGGTCCTGGGGAAATTCGACGATGGGCAGCAGTTCAAGCGCGTTGACTCCAAGGTCGGCGAGGTATGGCACCTTGTCGATTACGTCGAGAAATCGGCCCCCTTTTCCGGAGTCGCTGCGGCCAAATGCGCCGATGTGGAGCTGGTAGATAACGAGGTCGCTAAAGGCAGGCGGGCGAAAGCCGGCATCTTGCCACGGATACACACGAGGATTACGGACAATACAATTCGAAAGTGGATAGTCCGGCTTAAAAGATAGTTCTCGGGCGTATGGATCTCTCTTCCAACCGGCGCCCGATTCACCGTCAACCCAAAACTTGTACTCGGCGCCATCTCCGACCGAGGGGATAAATCCCGCCCAATGACCAGGGGTCGGCCCCGCAAGCAGCCGAAAGGACTCAGCGACTACCCAGTCATTGAACGTCCCGCAGACAAACACGGCATGCGCTCGGGGCGCCCAAAGCCGAAATGTACAGCCGCCGGCGTCCAGGACCAGATTCGCTCCCATTGGCGTGCCGGCTCCGATGTGCTCCTGACTTGCGGGCATGGGCATTCTCCTAAGGCGACGTGCTCACGTGGCAATTCGAGTCTTTCAACTCATGGCATGTTGCGATTTATGATATGTTTCCGCATGATGGCGGGGCGACCGCCCCTGCAGCCGACTCAAGTTTTCACATAAGGACACCGCTATGCCATACAGGCTGTTCCTGCTCCTCGTTGCCTCATTCCTCGCGTCCGCGTTAGCGGGAGAGGCGGCCGATTCAGCCCCCGAGGTCTCCGCCGATCAGATCAAGGCCCACGTCGCCTACCTGGCGAGCGACCGCCTCGAGGGGCGCGGCCCCGGCACACGCGGCGAATTCCTCGCCACGGAGTATATCGCGGCCGAGTTCAAGAAGGCCGGCCTCAAGCCGCTTGGCCAACGCGGCACCTACTTCCAGCCCGTCCCGCTCGTGCGCGTCGTCACGAGCCCAAAGTCGACGCTCCTGGCAGTGAAGGGCGAAACCACGCTCAACATCCCCTGCGAGGATGGCTTCTCCGGCATGACCCAAACCCAGCAGGAACGCGAAGAATTCGACGCCGAAGCGATCTTCGTCGGCCACGGCATCACCGCGCCCGAGTTCGCCTGGGACGATTACCGGGATGTTGACGTGAAGGGCAAGGTCGTCGTTCTCTTCACGAACGAGCCGCCCTCGGATGACCCGAAATTCTTCGGCGGCACGGCACTCACCTACTACGGCCGCTGGACCTTCAAGTTCGAGGAAGCCGCTCGGCGCGGCGCGAAGGCGTGCTTCATCATCCACACCACTGCGACCGCGGGCTACCCGTACTCCGTCGTCCGGCCGCTCGACGGCGCCCAGCTCAAGCGCGAACCCGGCCAGCCCGCGCTGGCCTTCGCCGGCTGGCTCTCACGCGAGGCGGGCGACAAGCTCCTTGGCCTGGCCGGACGCACGGTAGAGGGCGCGCTCAAGGAGGCCGACACCAAGGGGTTCAAGCCGTACTCGCTTGGCTTCAACTTCAAAGGCGACATTAGCACCCGCGTCGAGAAGATCGTCAGCAACAATGTGGTCGGCATGGCGCCCGGCAGCGACCCGGCGCTAGTATCGGAGGCCATCGTCTTTACAGCGCACTGGGACCACCTCGGCGTCGGCCGGGCAGTCCTCGGCGATGCGATTTACAACGGCGCCGCGGACAACGCCACCGGCTGCGCGCTACTGCTCGAGCTCGCCCGTGTGTGGTCCGCCCAGTCGCCGCGGCCGAAACGCTCCGCTATTTTCCTCGCCGTCACCGCGGAGGAGAAGGGGCTGCTCGGCTCGAAGTATTACACCCGGAGCCCGCTCGTGCCGCTGGGCAAGACCGCGCTCAATCTCAACTTCGACATGATCTTGCCGCTCGGCGTGCCGGAGTCGGTCGTGGTCACTGGGGCGGACCGGACGACCGCCTGGCCGACGGTACAAGCGGCAGCGGCAAAGAACCATCTCGAGATCGAAGTTGACCAGAGGGCCCACCTCGGCATCTTCTACCGCTCGGATCATTTCTCGATGGCGCAGGCGGGCGTCCCGGCGTTCTCCGTCGCGCCGGGCATGAAGATCAAGGGCAAGCCGAAGGACTTCGCCAGCCAGGCACTCAAGGACTTCAACGACAAGGCGTACCACTCGCCGCAGGACGAGTTGAAGCCCGACTGGGACTTCTCGGGCTTCGTCACGTTGGCCCGGTTCAGCCTCGACGTGGCCCGCGACGTCGCCAACGCCGAGCGCTTGCCGACCTGGAACCCTGGGGACGAATTCCACTCGGCGCGAGAGAAGCGCGGGGCGAAGTAGACGGAGCCTTCCCCGTTCCGACCATACCGCACAGACCGAGCGGAGCCTGGAAAGCAGGCCCCGCTGGGCAAGCGGGGCCTTAGCGAACTTTCTGAAGTAGATAAGTGAGCTTATTTCGACAGACCCGCGGGCCGCACGTTGCCCTGGCTGCCGGCCGCGATGGGGTCCGACGGATTCTGAATGGGCTGCATCGAGGACACGCGATAATGCGAGCCGAATTCTTTCCTCTCCGGCTCATCGAGGTGTCCGCTGACACGCACATACTGACCGTCCCGGAGACAGTCAACCTGGGGGTAATCAACCAGCGTCACCTCGCCATCATAAGGATCGTTTTCGTCCAGCGACGCGTAGCGCAGCAGCCAACTGGTATTGGACTTGCTGAAGTGCAACTGCCCAGCCAGCCAGCTATAGTCCGGGGCATGGCTGAACCACGGCTGCGCCGTGAGATCGACAAACGCGCGCCGGGGCGCAGGATTGCGACGATCGTGGAACGAATCCTCCGGATTGATCGCTTTGCGGTCGATGGTCTGAACCGCGCCCTCGATATCGACGACATGCGGAGGCCCGGCCTCGGCATTCATCGGGTCGACGGTGGCCGGCAGTTGCGTCACCACGCCGCCCTGCGCTTGAATGGGCATCTCGGCAGGCAGGCTGGCCGGTGGCGTCTTGTCCTGGCTGACCACCACGGCATCGCCGGCGGGCATGGTCTCCAGCGACTGAATGACCACGGCTTGCTGAGGCTGGGCCGCAGCGGGTTGCTGAGCGACCTGCGCTTGTTGAGGCGCCGCCGGCTGAATGCCGGTCCGGGCCGGCATGCGGTTCGAATAGTCGTACTGATAGGCGAGCGCCGGGTTGCGGCGCGGACGCGCGTCGGCGCTGGCGTTGTTCAGGTTGTTGGAGTTGGCATTACTGCAACCCAGGACGCCCACGGACGCGCCTGCCAGGCACAGTAGAACACGGCGTCGGAGCGAATGCATGGTCATCATTTTTCTGAATCTCCCGTCGGATGAGCGGCGTCGGAGGAGCGCGGGGTCCTCGCTTCTGGGCCGGCCGCTACGAAGACCAAATGGCTTTACGGTGTGCGGGCTACCGCTTTTATCGGTTGTAACTATCTCCCTGGGTTAGCCGAAAATGCGTCAGATACTGAAGAAGGGGCTGGCAAGATGCGCGGCCGCGGCAGGCTGCAGAATCTCTTTAAAGCCTGACACAAAAATGGGGGCAGGCACCGCGTGCTGCGGACCCAGTCCCCATTTTTGTTTCAAGGCGTCCAATCGAGGTCCGGCGTGACACTGGCGCAGAATTCCGCCAGCAGAGTCGCGGCACGCTCCAGGTCGTCCAGGCAGACGATCTCGACCGGGCTGTGCATGTAACGATTGGGAATGCCGATCAACCCGGTAGCTACACCCTCGCGGCTAAGTTGCATGACGTTGGCATCGGTGCCGGTGGCGCGCGGCGTGCCGCGAACCTGCACGGGGATCTCGCGGTCCCTGGCGCTTTTCTCGAGGCGCTCGAAGACGCGCGGGTTGATGTTGGCGCCGCGGAAGAGCGCGGGGCCGGCGGCCAGGCGGGTTTCGCCGAGCTGCTTCTTGTCGTTGCCGGGCGTGTCGGTGGCGTGACAAACATCGACGGCGACGCCGACGGCCGGATGGATGCCGTAGGCGCTGGTGGTGGCGCCGCGCAGGCCGATCTCCTCCTGCACGGTCGAGACGCAGTAGACGGCGGCTTGCAAAGGCCGGCCGTGCAGCAGCCGCAACGTCTCCATGACGGTCCACACGCCGACCTTGTCGTCGAGGCCGGGCGAGGAAAGCAAATGGTTGCGCATCTCGCGCACGCCGAGGGCCAGCGTCACGGGATCGCCGAGCGTGATCAACTCATCGGCTTCCTTGCGGTCCTTGACGCCGACGTCGAGCCAGATGTCGGTGAACTGCGGCACCTTGTTGCGGTCTTCGCTGGTCAACAAATGCGGGGCGCGGCGCGCCACCACGCCCGCCAGCGGACCTTGCCGGGTCCAGACCGTCAGGCTCTGGCCGAGAAGGATCTGCATGTCCCAGCCGCCGATCGGCTGCACATAGAGAAAGCCGTTGTCGTCGATGTGCTGCACCATGAGGCCGATCTGGTCGCAGTGGCCCGCCAGCATGATGCGCGGCTGGCCGCCCGGGTGCAAGACTGCCATCACGTTGCCGTGACGGTCGGTGCGCACCTCATCCGCATACGACTGGACCCAGGTACGCACGACTTCTTGAATAGGCCGCTCAAAACCAGACGGGCTGGGCGTCAACAGCAGACTTTTGAGAAATGAATACGACGCTTCTTGCATGAAAATCCTCGCCGCACGCGATGAAGGACGGGCTCAATCATCTTACGGCAAGCGTGAGATTGGATAAAGACGAGTGGCCCATATGATTGTGGGCGATTCGGCAGCATAACCGGCACCGCGGGGCTTGTCCCCGTGGACTGGTGACTGGCAGCCAGATCCGTTGCATCGAGAAGTTAGCGCCGCCATGGGGCTTGTCCGGCTTGTCCCCGTGGAGCGACGATTGTCTGCCGGACCACCAGTCGTAGCTCCACCGGGACGAGCCCGGCGGAGGCCATCGGCACATACGCATCGGTTACTGGCCGTCAGTCATCGAGCCACCGGGACAAGCCCGGTGGAGCCATTCGCCTATCGCTGCAAGTCCTTCCATTCCGTAAACACGCGGATGGAGCCGTCGTCGTTTTCTTGCCAGAAGATGCGTACGCGTGTGTGTTCGTCGTTCCAGCCCATGGCTTGCAGGAGATCGTTGGACGTGTAATCCTGGCGGCGCGGCCAGCCGAGGCTGCGGACCTCGCGAGCCCAGGCGCCGTTGACCGCACGGACCGCGGCAGCAGCTCCGCCGCCCTGGTCCTGCTCTGCGTTATAGCGCGCGACCACGCGCGACACCTGGTCCTTTTCAAACCACACCAGCACCACATCGTAAGGACTCTGCGCATCCGGGTTGACAACCAGGGCGCCGTTGGCTGCGATGATTGGCTTGGTAATGTTCAGATTGTCCAGCAGTGCCTGGCGGTTCATGCCCAGAGTGCAACCTGCCGTGCCACGCGTCAGATACTCAAACTCCGGCAAGGGGATGGCGTCAAACGGCCGGTCCTGCAGACAGACTTCTGCTCCGCCGGCGTCGAACTGATACGTGAGCACGGTGGCGTCATCGCGCCACTGGTAGTGCCGGGCAGCCGATTTGTGTCCGGAGAGATCGCTCCACAGAGAGGCCCAGGGCGACGAGCTTTCCAGGGGCGCTCCGGCCCGTTTCTTGAAGCCGTTCAGAATCTCAGCCATCCATTGACTGGCGTTTACCTGGCCGTTGCCGCTGGCATAGCGCAGGCGAATCTCGGCGGCGCGATCGTTCCTGTCGAAGCGCACGAACAGTTGCCGGGTGACGTATTTGTCGTCGCGGCCGGGCTCACCGGTAAAGGTGACCATCAGCATGCCGGGGGTCTCGCGTTTCAAAACGGCCTGTCCGGTCGGCAGAAACTCGGCGATCTGCGCCGGAGTTGCGCCCAGGTCAAACTGCTCGAGCTGGCGCGGCAGCCGCGCCACGGTTCTGCCACCCTTCATGCGGTTGACGCGTTCCGTGCGCTCCAGCGCGGCGGCCGTGGCCTCGCGCTCGGCGATGCTTTCGGCAGGTTGCCGATCGCTCACTTCCAGGCGCGCGGGCTGGCCCGCCTCATAGGGCAGCCACAAGGTGTTGCGCGTCCGCGCATCTTCCCAGAACAGCGCCAGGTGACCGCCCTGGCTATCCTCTTCTCCTGTCATGTGCGGCACACCGAGCGTGCTCCACAACGGCAGGGCCAGGCGGTGCAAGGGAGGGCAGCCGGCGTCGCCTACCTTGTAATCGATGGTGAATCGAGAAACCAGATCGCGACCCTTGCTGCGCTCGATCTCCAGGGCCGCGGGTTGCCAGGCGGTCAGAGGGTTGGTCACCTGCTTGAGGACATTGGCCTGCGTTACGCGGAGGACGTCTTTGCGCTGGTCGGGCGCGCACAGGAAGCGGGTCTGGTCAAAGCTGCGATCGAGGTGCAGGACGGCGAAATCCCGCGCCGGGGCTTGCCAAAGCTGCGGCTCCTTGGCGGCGCTGAAGTGAACCAGGGCGCCGACGCCGGCGCCGTGATTGACCAGGGTAACCTCACATTTCCAGCCATCCAGATTGTAGAGCCGGCCGCGCAGCCCGGGCGATGCCGCCTGGGCCTGGCCCCCCATCTGGCTTTCCTCGAAGAGATGCGCGAAGTTCTCCGGCTCGGGGAAATGTTCGTTGAGCCCGGCCCGGTAAGTAATGACGACATCGTCCAGGCGGCCGGTCTTGTCGAAGCACGCCAGGACTGCTTCCGCGCCTTCGTCAGGGAACGGCAATTCCAGCACATCGAGGGCGCGCAGCGTGCTCGCCGCCGCCAGGCATGCCCCTTCTCCCCTGGTTTGCAAAGCCTTTTCCACTTCGCCTCGCTCCGCGCCTTGCGGCAAGGCGAGCGGCGGCGGCGCGACCTCACCCCATTCCGCCAGCGCGGCTTTCGCCTGGCCGGCCAGATCGGTCTTCTTGTCCTCTTGCCAGGCTTTCGCCGCACGTTCCAGCGTTTCGCGGCCGCGCGCCAGCAGCGTGGCGCCCAGCGGAGACTTCATGGCCCTGGGACCAAGGATCGATTTCAGTTGGCGGTGCAGGACCACGATCTCGGTGGCCCCGTCCACGTCACCCGTGGCCAGGCGAATCTGGCCGGCTTGCAGGAGCAGCCCGGCCAGCCGGGTCCATTCGAGCGGATAGTTTTGTTCCAGGCCGCTCGCCTCGATCTGTGCGCGCGCCTGCCGATCTCCCGGTTCAACGAGCTTGCGCGCGGCTTCAAGATCGCCGTAACGCGCCACGTGCAGGGCCAGTTTGCTGTCCTTGCTCTCGCCCGTGAAATAAGGCGGCAGGCTGAAACCGGCGCTCGCGGAATACTTGGCCTCGCGCCAGATCGGGACCACCAGGGGCAGTCGAAATTGCTCCAGCAAGCTCAGATACAGGCTGCCGGCGCGACGCCCCTTCTCCTGAATATGGATCTTCGTCGTCCATTCCTCCGCCATCTCCGCCAGCTCCCTGCGCGGCCGGGTCAGCAAATCCGAGAGCGAGATGTCGATGGAGTCGCCCAGCTTGGAAGCTTGCGGTTTGTCGTCAACTTCAGTAGGCACGCTGCCGCAGCCTGTCAGCAGAGCCACCATGGCGAGGATCCAGCAGTTAACGAGGAGCTTGAGCATGATATCCCTCACAGGACGATAGGTTTGGGCGGGAGTCAATGCTTCACCGCCGGCAATAGTTGTGCTTCAGACAAGAACCAAGTTTGTCAGTTGGCAAACTTGACGCGTCGTCGCAAACGCTCAATCACTAGGGGGTTACGTGAACCGAGACGGGGTAGTTGCCGCTTTGCCACGTCTTATGGACCCAGGCGTAAGTCTTGCAGACGCGGCTCCATCAACGGGCGGCGAACGCACCCTCTCCCTGAGCAACTATAGTTCTTGTTCTGGCATGATGCGGTATGTGCGATGCGACTTTGGCGGCGCTAACTTGCTTCGGTTCGCGCCACCATCGGCACTTCCTGGAGATAGGGCAGCAGGTGCATGGCCACCTGTCGTTCGGCTTCCTGCAAGGTTCGGGAATTGTCCACCAGCCATTGTTTGCCGGTGAGGATGCCGAAATGGAAATCCTCTTCGAGAAATTCGGCGACACGCCGGAAGATGCGCTCGCCGCGGCGGAGCACCGAGGAGAGGCCCTTGTTGCGCTGCTCCACGCGCCGCCAGCCCATGTCAAAGGGACAGGTGACAAAGATGGTGGCATGCAGATCGGCCTTGCTGACCATTTCGCGCAGCAAGGGCAGGAGCAGATCAATATCCAGGCCATGCACGCGCGCCATCGCCAGAATGGTCAACACAAAACGGTCCAGCAGAATGATGCCCGGCGGCGCCGACGCCGCCAGGTGGGCGCGCTGATGCTCGCGCGCCATGCGCGCGAAGATCTCGGCAGGCGCGGTCAGATTGCCGGTCTCTTCGCCGAGGAGCTGCGTGATCTTGGCCACCGACGGGCTGACGTAGCCGGTCCGTCGGCCAATGCGCGAGCAGCGCAGGCCGCGCTCGGCGCAAAGTCGTTGAATGAAGCGGGCCAGCGAAGACTTGCCCGCTCCATCCATCCCTTCCATAGCGACGACGATCTTCATGACGGTCTGGTCCCTCCGATCTCCCCCGATGATAAAGGTAACAAGGTCTCGTTCGGAAGAGCAAATCCACCGAATTTATCGAAAAAAATTGTGCCAGGCATGTTTCTGTCCTTTTTTTTCTTTCGCCGCCTCAAGCCAGGCGATAGCCTAATACCAGGTGCGCGATTCGGCAGCAAGTAACCCGCCGCGTGGAGTTGGGGATTGAGGCGGTTTCCTGTAGCACAAGAATTTGCGATCATGATGAAATGCAGCTTTTGCGAACAGCCTCTCATTTGCAAGTCCTGTGGCCGGCCGTTTCACCCGCGCCGCGGTGAGACCCACGTCGGCGTCTATCAGGCGGACATGGCGATCTCCTGCCCCGAGTGCCAGAAGCTTCTGGTTTGCAAGGCGTGCGGCTTTGCTTACGGCGGCGACGAAGAAGAGCAGAGCGAGGCGGAACCCTAAACGACCTTGTTCTCTCTTTGCGGACGCACTTGTCTCGTAGAACGGAATTCATTCCGTTCTGCACCGCGCCGCTCCCCGAGCTTGAACGGAATGAATTCCGTTCTACGGGACGCGCTTGACCTCGAACTTCAAATCGCTGACCGTTCCAGCGGAATAACTATGTTGGAGGAACCATGTCACGCGATCGAGCCCCGCTGCCGCCACCCCGCATCGGCTTTGCGGACGGCCTGCGCGCTTTCGCCGGCGGGATCGGCTTCGTCATTGCCACGCCGGCGATTTGGGGCTACGCCCTGGTTCCCCTGGCCCTGGTTCTGCTGCTCTCCTGCGGGCTGGGCGGCCTTGGCATCTGGCTGGTGCTGCGCCTGGGCGAAGCATGGATTGAGCCTAGCAGCTTCGGTGGACATGTTGGAGTGGTTCTGCTCGACACGGTTCTCATCCTGGCAGCCGTGCTTTTTGCGGTTATCGTGGCGCTGGGGCTTGCCCAGCCGTTGTCCGGCTTCGCTCTGGCGGCCATCGTGGATGCCCAGGAACGGGCCTTGACGGGCACAACCACGCCGCGCCCGGACCTGTCCAGCGCCTTGTGGCGTGCGGCCTGGGCGAACCTGATTCCGCTGGCCCTCTTTGTCCCAGTCGTGATCGGGCTCTTCTTTGTCGGCTTGCTCTTCCCGCCCGCGGCGGTCATTACCGTGCCGCTCAAGTTCCTCCTCTGTTCCTGGTTCCTGGCCTGGAACTTTCTCGACTATCCGCTTAGCCTGCGAAACCTGGGGATTGGCGACAGCGTGGCATGGTTTGTCCGACATTTCGTGGCGGTTACGTCATTTGGCATCGCCTGGATGCTGCTGGCGATCGTCCCTGGAATCGTGTTGCTCTTTTTGCCGATGGGCGTCGCGGGGGCGACCCGGTTGGTCGTGCGCTCCGGACTGGTGGTTGAAGACGTGTAAAGGCCCGGTTCGCATTGAGCGAGCAGGAGAATTTTGCTCCAGGCCATTGCAATCACCACGGTGTGCTTTAGAATCAGGCGAGCGCGACCATTTATCTCATTCCTGCCTCTAGTGAGAGCCATGCCCATGCGACTCCCGCAATATCTCGGCATCGTGGTAATCGGTACGCTGGTCGGAATGTTCGGTTCAGCCCGCGGCGATGACGCCAGCTGGATCGATTTGATCGGCGAGCGCGGTCTGGAGGCCTGGAAAGAGCCGAAAAGCAAATGGGTGGTCGCCGGCGAGGTCGGCCTCGATGCCAGGAACCCCAAGAGGCTTAGCTACAAGACAGGCACGGGTATCCTGGTGAACGGCGCCACGGGTCGGGCGCATAACTTGCTGAGCCGCGAGAATTTCGGCGACATCGAAGCGCATGTCGAATTCCTGATTCCAAAGGGCTCCAATTCCGGCGTCAAGTTTGAGGGCCTCTACGAGATCCAAATCTTTGATAGCTTCGGCAAGAAGAAGGCAACGGCCAGCGACTGCGGCGGCATCTACCCGCGCGCCGAACACGAGCCCACCTATCATCACATTGATGCCGGCACGCCACCGCGCGTCAACGCCGCCCGACGGCCGGGCGAATGGCAGACGCTGGAGGTGATCTTCCTGGCTCCCCGCTTCGACGCGGCCGGCAACAAGATTGCCAATGCCCGCTTTGTGAAAGTGGTGCTCAACGATCAGCTCATCCATGAAAACGTGGACGTCAAGACCCCGACCGGCGCTGCCTGGCACGACAAGGAAATCGCCCGCGGGCCGTTGCTCTTGCAGGGCGATCATGGCCCAGTCGCTTTCCGCCAGGTCAGAGTACGGCCGTATGACGGCAAGCGCGGCAGCTAAAGAGGAATAGCTTTGCAATCGAGGAACAGTGCCGCTATGATGCCTTGGTTGACTCCGTGCGGGCGTAATTCAGTGGTAGAATGCCAGCTTCCCAAGCTGGACGTCGCCGGTTCGAATCCGGTCGCCCGCTTTGACTTACAGCATCGAAATCCTTCAGTTGCACCCCCAGTTGCACAGGAAAATCGCCTTGAAACCCGATTCTGGCGAGGCACTTCACGATCCAGCCTTCCGCAAAAAAACTGCTGTTCCCAATCGAACAAGGATCTGATTGAGGCCGCCAAGCGGAACACGAACTCGCATTGCAGCGCGATCGGCCGCATGATGAAGGTCAGGAAGGAAGACATGGTTCTTTGTTCATACCGATCATCGTGAATGGGAGCGGCGAAATCGAGAAGGCCTAATCGCCTAACGCCGCAGCCAAACTCCGAACCTTATCGGCGCCGATCTTGTTGACGACTTGCTTCACCGCTCGAATATCGTCAAGCGTGATCCCGTCCGCAACGACAGGAGCGGCTACAGGTATTCCTGGCTTACGGATGGCAGCACTCTTGCTCGCTGCCTTCAGATAGGTCTTGTAGCCTGAGATCATCTTAACGTCCATGTCCAGGCTAAACTGGGATTTGAGGAATTTTTGAATGTCCTGGTTCTGGGCTTCGCCGACCATTTCGGCCAAAGCACGGCGCATGCAATCCATTTTGCTCATGCCGTTTGCCTTGTTCTTGGGAATCCCTCGTGGCATTTTATGCTCCCTCGGTCAGTACTTGTAAAGGTCGTTAACTCGCAAATTAATATTACGAAGCTCGACCTCAGAGGCAATCGTACACCACGGGACGAACCACGGGTTTGAGTTAAGCTTAACTCGAATTTGTCCCGCTCTGCTCGTTCCAGCCCCGCACCTTGGTTTTCGCTGTCAGAAATGTGGGGCCCGTGAAATCGTTAAGGATCAAAAGGCATGTTCTTTAACAACGCCTCGGCGGTGTCAGCTAGTAAGTCGCGATCCATGCGGTGCCGGTCACCGAAGAAGGCGGAGCCGATCTGGGCGTCCATGAGACGTGTACCCAGTAGATTGACCGCCCGGCTCTCGTCAAATAACGCTTCCGCATAAATGATGCGCTCGCCTTCACCCTTTTCGCCCAATAGGCGGGAGAAGTACTGGACGGCGACGTTGCCCCGGCGCGGCGCGGCTGAGCCCATGATGACCACGTGCAGCGCCTTCCATTCGTCGGTCGTCAAGGTGGTCTTCCAGGCTTGCATCTGCTTGTGCAAGCCATCCAGCTGCGCGCGGGCCGCATCCGTGGCATTGGCCAGCACGAGTGGCGCCATTCTGCGGGCAAAGGCTACAACCTTGGCCTGATTTGTCTTGCCACCGTCAAGGAGCTGATCAAGGAACCGGTTGGAAGCAGTAAGAATTTCTTGCTGCCTCTTGAACGTGCTATCGGAGAAGCCGCGGTCCTTCAGGGCGTTCGCGGCGGCTATGATCTGGTCCCTATAGCTGCGCAGAGCGGTCCGGCATTCTTTGCTGATCTCACCGTCAGTACCGTGCGCCAGGGTCACGTAGATTGCCAGGGGAACGTGAGCGATGGCTTTAAGGGTGTGATAGTTCTCGGGAATCACTTTGGCGACGGAACGCTTGCTCCCATTGATGAGAACCAGCTGATCTCCCTCGACGGCGATAACGGGGCCGCTCCGGGCAATGATTTCCTTGCGAGTGCGGGCGTAGGCGTCCCGAAAAGCATTGTTAAGATCGACCACGACATCGGCTGCAGGAGTGCCGCTGCGCGTGTCCTGGCCGGTCCGCAGCACTACGCGACAGGCGATACGGAACCCAATGTGATCGGCCCGCAGATCGGGGTCGCCAGGGTCCTGGGCAACGGCTGTGCAATGGAATGCGCCGGAGCGCCACGAGCCCCCGCGCATCACGGGGTCCCTTGTCTCTAGTCCGGCGTCGTCGATCCGCGGATTCTCGCACCATTCCCACACGTTTCCCAGCATGTCATGAAGTCCCCAGGCGTTGGACTTCAGTCCAGCCACTGGCTGCCGTCCGCGCCCGTTTGTCTCATGCTGCGGGTTTGGCGTGTAAGTTACATTGAACCAGGAGTACTCGGCTTGACCTTTATCCGTATCGCCGAAATAGCGGCTCGATTCCGTCCCCGCACGAGCGGCCCATTCCCATTGAGCTTCTGTTGGTAGCCCATATGTCCGGCCAGCCGCCTTCTCCACCGGTTGCTCGGTCAGCCAGGCGCAGAAGGCACGCGCGTCGTTGTAGCTCACCATGGCGGCCGGACGGTCCTCTTGATTGAACTCCGTAGCGGCGCCAGGCACCAGGTGGTGTGGCTTGAACTTGCGGTATTGCCCGAGGGTTACCTCAGTGACGCCTAGGTAGAAGGGATTGGCAAGAGTCACGCGCTGCTTGCTGCCATTCGGTCCCATGTCGAAGCGGCCGCCAGGAATGAAAGCCAACTTGATACCGATGCTATTGCTGAGCACTGAGGCCATGCCGAACGCTAGGGCCCCGTCAAGCTGAAGAGTAGCTGCCCGCCGGGCGTCGAACGGTATGCGCGGCAGGGATGGGTGGTTGGGTTCCGATTGCGCGACAGAAAGAGCGGCCGGGCTAGAAACCAGTATCAAGACAATGACCAGAAAACGGCGGCGCATGGCAATAGTCCTTTTGAGGCTAATGGAACTTGCTGATCCACTCTCGGGGCCACACGCCCTGATTCGATCCTATACTATTGCCCTGGCACTGCCAGGCGGTGCGTTCCGGCCAATGCTGCTTCGTTTTGTCAGCGTGGCAAGAAGTTCGCCGGCTTGATGTCGCGGTGGATGACGCCGTCTCGATGTGCGTACTCCGGGCCACTCGATGCGATTCTTCTAGACGACAAGGCCCCGGGCAAATAAGCGAAACGAGCAGGAATCAATATGTTTAATTGTGAGCCTTGATCATCGACACTCACTGGAAGGCTCTCCCCGAAACAGTCAGACTGTCAACGGAAAGGCGTCCCTTCATGATCCGCCATCGTCTCTCGATCGTGCCTGCCGAGGAAATAGCACTATCCGGAGAAAAACCGAATAGCTGAAAGTCCGATGCTTGGGCAAGGCGCCATTCCATCAATGTGTGTTCGCCGGAGGAATTTGAGATGAACCCAGTCGCGAAAGGCACGGCCTGGCAAAGCCTGGCCTCCCTCGTGGCCGTAGGCGTTGCGATCTTTAATTTATCGGCAGCTGTCGGTGCGGATGCTGTTTTTGAGGGCGAGAAAAGCACCTGGCACGACGGCTTTGCGCGATTCGATTATCTCATGGACGACGAGACGCTCGACATCCAGCCGTTCAAACGCGGCGCAGACGAGCGCTATGGGATCAAGGATCCGCCCTCCGGCAAGCATCGTTGCGTCGTCATTGTTCCCAAACAACCGGCGCTCGGAAACCCCTGGTCATGGCGCGGCTGCTATTGGGACCATCAACCTCAGGTCGAGGTGGAGTTGCTCAAACGCGGGTTTCACGTCGCTTACATATCGGCCAATGCCACCCTCAAGCCCGGCAAGCAATGGGAGGCCTGGTACGCATTTCTCACCGACAAACACGGGCTATCCACGAAGCCGGCCTTCATTGGCATGAGCCGGGGCGGTGAATATTCCTACATTTGGGCCACGGGCCATCCGACCAAGGTATCGTGCATTTATGCTGACAATCCCGGAGTAAACCCAGACATTCTTAGAAAGCTCGGCGACTTGGCGGCCGCCGACGTGCCCATTTTGCACGTGTGCGGCAGCATCGACCCTCTCCTGGCACGGTCGGCAGGGACCATCGAGAACATTTATCAACAATTCGGCGGCCGAGTCTCCGTAATGATCAAGGAAGGGCAAGCCCATCATCCGCACAGTCTGCGCGATCCCCAACCGATAGCCGATTTCATCTCGCAAAGCGTTCAGCCTGCCGCCAGCACGCCGCCCGCCTACCTGAACGGCAGGATCGCCAAATCGTCGTTCTATAGCCTCGAGAATGCCTACCGGCTGTTCCCCCAGGAAGGGATTTACATCACCTGTCGGGGCTCCTGGTTTGGCGATTGCTACGAGCGGTATTCCTTCGAGCTCAAGGGCGTGCCAGGCGCGATCAATGTCATCCTGCCGAGAAAAGCTGCTCCGGGTAAACCCTGGACTTTTCGGGCCGACCACGTCAGCCGTAATGCAACGGTAGACCTGGCTCTGCTGGCTAAAGGATTTCACATTGTAACGGGGCCGGTGCCGTACAACGCCGATGGTCCTTCATTGCAGGATTGGAACGCAGTCTACAAATTGCTGACGGACCACGGCTTTTCCAGGAAGCCCGTGCTGGAAGGCGCCGGCGGCGCCGCCGGGGAAGCCTATGCCTGGGCCATCGCCAATCCCGACAAGGTATCTTGCATTTACGCAGAAAATGCGGTTCTGCGCTGCACCATGACGAAGGCGCAGGCACTGGACAACCTGGAAGTATTGGCCACGGCTGGCATACCCATGCTGCACGTTTGCGGCAGTCTCGATCCGATGCTCCAAACTCAGACGCGCACGGCCCAGGCACGTTGCAAGGAGCTTGGCGCCTCGATGACGGTCATCATCCAGGAAGGCATCGGGCACTATCCCGCCGCCCCCAGAGATCCGGCGCCGGTTGTGGAGTTCATTCTGCGCCAGCAACGACCAAACCTGGCGAATCCAAGATCGACAGCAGCAGCAAAGCCAGAAACGAAACCGCTGACTCCACCGATATTATCACCATCAATTCCAGCCTCACCACCATTTCCAAAATCGCCCCCTATAACATCACCGCCGCTGGCAACATCGTCACCAATTCCAGCATCTCCCCCTATTACATCACCACCGCTGCCAAAGTCGGCGCCGCCGGCATCCGTGCAGCCACTGTCGCCGAAGTCACCCCCATCAACCGACACCGGAGCGCCGAACGCGCCCGGACGCTCCCAGTCGGGAACCGGTCAGTATTTTCAGGTCGATTATCCGCCGTCGACGGTGCCAGGAGAGCTGGCGATCGCGGTTACGTACATTGCTTGGATTCCCGACGGCGTCAAACAGCTGCGCGGCGTCATCGTGCATCAACATGGCGCCGGCACCACAGCTTCCGTTGAAGGCGGAACCGCTGCGTATGACTTGCATTGGCAAGTTTTGGCCAGGAAATGGGACTGTGCCTTGCTGGGGCCCAGCTTTCACGTATCGCACGATCAAAACGACATTTCTCCCGGCGGCTCTGAGTTGTGGTTCGATCCGCGCCGCGGCTCGGCAAAGGCTTTCCTCAAAGCGCTCGGCAATCTGGCCAATGTTTCAAGCCACCCCGAGCTGGAAAAAATCCCGTGGATACTGTGGGGACATTCGGGCGGCGGCATCTGGGCCGATGTCCTGAGCACGCTGTATCCCGAGCGCGTCGTCGCCATGTGGCTGCGCTCGGGCTCGGCAGCACAATTCCGCACGCATCCGGAATTCGTTCGACCCGAGGTGCCCGCAGCCTGCTATGGAATTCCGATCATGGTCAACCCCGGCGTCAAAGAGGAAAAAACGTTCAAACAATATTCGAAAGGTCTTGAAAAGGGACCCTGGTGGGGCAATTTGGCGACCTTCCATGAATATCGGGAGCAAGGAGCATTGATCGGTCTTGCGGTCGATCCGCGCACCGGCCACGAATGTGGCGACTCGCGTTACCTGGCGATTCCTTATCTGGATGCCTGCATGGCGCTGCGATTGCCGGCTAAAGGGAGCCAGAATCAAGAGCTCAAAGCAATGGATACGAGCCAGGCCTGGTTGGCCCCGCTGTTTGGTACCGAGGTTGTGCCGGCGGCCAAATACCGCGGTGACATCAAGGAATCGGTTTGGCTACCCAATGAAGCGGTGGCCAACGCTTGGCTGGAATACGCGCGGACAGGCGCTGTCAGCGACACGACACCGCCGCCCGCGCCGATCAACGTGCGCGCCTGGCCGAAGGGAGCCAAAGGAGAATTGGGCACGGAAGTTGTCTGGAGCGCCGAGGCGGACTTCGAGAGCGGGATCGGTGGGTTCATTGTCCTGCGGGACGGCCGGGAGTTGGCGAAGTTGCCGCAGACTCCTGAAGGCAAATTCGGCAGGCCGCTCTTTCAGTCCATGACATATCATGACACGCCCGCGCAACCGTTGCCGGAGATGCGTTACCTGGATCGCTCGGCCAGACCCGGCGCCACGCACACTTATGAAGTCATCACCGTGAACAGCGTGGGCTTGAAGTCCGCGCCTTCGGTGAAAGCAGTGCCGTATCCGCGAATCAACATGTCCACGTCGTACCAGGTGGATCCGACATGGCCCAGGCGTCCACCAAGCGTTTGTTGGGGTGCCATGTCCGGCGTGGCAGTGGATGCCGAGGACAATGTATGGGTTCTTTCCCGGACCGATCCGCCCGTCCAGGTTTATCGGCCGGACGGAACTTTCCTTAGGGCGTGGGGTGAAGGCTTACTTGATACGCCACACCAGTTGAAGCTCGACAGCCACGGCAACGTATGGTTCGCCGACTCGGGCAATCATGTCGTGTTGCAATGCACGCCGCAAGGGAAGGTGATCCGCACCCTGGGTACGCGCGGCGAGCCAGGCTGCGACGAGCGCCATTTCAACAGGCCGGCCGACATGGTTATTACGCCCGAGGGGGATGTTTTTATCGCGGACGGCTACGGCAATGCTCGCGTGGTCCACTTCGACAGAAACGGGACGTTCGTGAAGTCCTGGGGCAAACTCGGCACTGAACCAGGCGACTTCAGCTTGCCACATGCCATTGCCTTGGATTCGCGGGGGCGCCTGTACGTGGCAGACCGCAACAATGTGCGAATACAGGTCTTTGACCAGAACGGTAACTTCCTCGACCAATGGTCAAACATCGTTGTGCCATGCGCATTCTGGATGACCAAGGACGACGAGCTGTGGGTCTGCGGGTCTTCTCCGATGACCTGGCGCGCCGACGACAAAGTCCTGGGCTATCCACCTGTCGATCAGCTCTTTATGAGATTCAACACATCTGGAAAAATGCTTCAGCTTTGGGCCGCCCCTAAAGGCGAAGACGGCAAGGAGCGGCCCGGCGATTTGAATTGGGCGCACGGCATTGCCCTGGACTCGAAAGGAAACATCTACGCGGTGGATGTCAAGGGTAAACGCGCTCAGAAGTTCCTGCTTGGGCACTGAAGCCATCCAACACAGTTACATAATCCACCCCCCTTGTCCTTGAACATCGGCAGGGCGGAATCGCGCGCGTGGCTCCGGGCCTCAAGGCGGTTGCGGATGCTTCCACCGACATTGTCGTCGCGGAAGTGATCGACACCAAACCACGCAAGGCGATAGAAGAGGCGCGGGATACAGCTCAGTTAAAGGTAATACGCTCCCTGAAGGGACCTGGCCTCCCGTCTGAGCAATGGCAGATCGTGCAGCGACTGGTCCAGCGCGTCGACTAGCAACGTGGCGGTAGACGGGCCATCTTTCCTCGAATGGCTCACCGTAAACAGCCTCGCGATAATCGACCGCATCTGCATGTTAGCTGTCAGAACCTGGACTGCCGACGGACCACCTATTCGACGAGGTAGAGTCGTTTTAACGACAAATTCACGCGCTGCCGGGCTTTGTCTTCCAGATCGGATCAGTGTGCGATTCGGTCGCGCCGCGGAACCAGCGTGTCATCGTCATCTTGTGCTGCGTGTAGAACTGGACGCCTTCGATGCCCTGGATGTGCAGGTCGCCGAAAAAGGACTTGTTCCAGCCGGCGAACGGAAACCAGGCCATGGGCGCCGGGACTCCTATGTTGATGCCGATCATGCCGGCATTGAAGCGCCGTTTGAATTCGCGCGCCTCCCAACCGCTGCGGGTGAAG